>Ga0207578_1000017_pt1 | contig 35785 bp, 35 predicted proteins | sample NitcycUWRG10K412_FD_188278 | JGI IMG/M metagenome (GOLD analysis project Ga0207578, IMG submission 188278) | Soil microbial communities from Arlington Agricultural Research Station in Wisconsin, USA - Nitrogen cycling UWRJ-G10K4-12 (SPAdes) | ecosystem: Environmental > Terrestrial > Soil >... | reverse complement strand
CGCGTGATCGCCGACGAGCCGAACCGTTCGCGAACGCCGTCGAGCGCGTCGTCGACGGCCGACGTCCCGCCGCGTTCGAAGGGCAGCGCGAGCTGGATCGCTCGGTCGTCGCTCAGGTTGCCGAACGTCAACCCGATCAGCGTGATGCCCTGACGTTCGATCATCGGCAGGGCCGCGACGAGCAGCTCTCGCGCGACGTCCAGGATCGTCGGGGTGTGCGCGGTCGCCTCGGAGAGCGTGTGCGAACGGGTGGCGCGCGAGAAGTCGTCGAACCGCAGACGAAGCGTGATCGTTCGGCAGACTCGGTGGGCCTTCCGCAGCCTGCGCGCGAGACGATCCGCCAGCGCGACGAGGTCGGTGTCGAGCATCTCGGGCGATCTCGGCCTTCGGCCGAGCGCGCGCTGTGTCCCGATCGATCGGCGGCGGCGTCCGACCTGGACCGGCCGGGGATCCCGGTTGTGGGCCAGAGCGTGCAGGTGCCGACCGGAGGCGCGGCCGAGCAGGTGGACGAGCCGCTGCTCGCCGAGCTCCGCGACCTGCGCCACCGTCGTGATCGAACGCTCGCGCAACTTGGTCGCGGTGATCGGCCCGACGCCCCAGAGGCGCTCGACCGGAAGAGGATGCAGGAACTCGAGCTCCCCGTCGGTCGGGACGACCAGGAGGCCGTCGGGCTTGGCGACGCCGCTCGCGACCTTGGCGAGGAACTTCGTTCGGGCAACCCCGACGGTGACGGGCAGGCCAACCTTCTCGAGGACCTCCCGTCGGAGCCGAACGGCGATCTCGGTAGGCGTGCCCGAGATCCGCCACAGCCCCCCGACGTCGAGGAAGGCCTCGTCGATAGAGAGCCCCTCGACGAACGGCGTCGTGTCCTCGAACACCCGGAACATCGCCTTGCTCGCCTCGCTGTAGGCCTCCATCCGCGGGCTGACGACCACCGCGTGGGGGCAGAGCCGCCGGGCGAGCCTGCCACCCATCGGGGTTCGGATGCCGTAGGCCTTCGCCTCGTAGCTCGCGGCGAGCACGACCCCGGCGCCCACGATGACGGGACGCCCTCTGAGCGACGGGTCGTCCCGCTGTTCGACCGAGGCATAGAAGGAGTCCGCGTCTGCGTGCAGGATGGTCGCCTCGTCGCCCACCTGCGGATGCTCGCACCCGCCGAGGACGCTCCGGGACGCTCCGGTGCATGCGGCTGCAGCACCTGGCGCTCGAGGTGCGGGACCAGCAGCGAGCGATCGACCTCTACGCTCGGTTCTTCCGGTTCGATCCCGCGACGGCTCGCCGGTACCCCGACGGTGTCCTCATCCTCCACGACCTGACGGCTTCGCGCGTCGCGCCCGCCGACGCGGGGGGCGAGGTTCCGGGTTCCCACACTTCGGGCTCGAGATGGATCCGCGCGACGAGGTCCGTGGGCTCCGGGAACGGCTGGTCGCCGAACGGCATCGACCTCGTAGAGGACGAGGAAACCGAGGGCTACGTCGGGTTCAAAGTGTCTCGACCCCGACCGGCACGTAGTCGAGGTCGCCTGGGAGCCGTGAGCTCGCCGGGTTCAGGTCCGCGCGAGGTCCGATCGCGTGCGCGCCGAGGACGCGTAGCTCCCGGGCGTCGTGCCCACGTGGCGCTTGAAGTGACGGGTGAGATGGGCCTGGTCGTGGAAGCCGACGTTCGTCGCGACCTGGGCGACCGGTACGCCCTCGAGCAACGGTCCCCGCGCGGCGTCGATCCGGCGTGCGAGCACATAGCGGTGCGGCGCGATCCCGAACGTTCGCGAGAAGCCCCGCACGAGATGGGCGGGGGACGCATGGAGGAGGTGTCCGGCGTCGTTCAGGGTGACGCGCTCGAAGAGGTGCTCGTCGAGCAGGTCCCGGAGATCGGAGGCGAGCTCCTCGTCCGGGCGGTCCACCACCGTTTCCGTCCGCTCACCGAGGTGCCGCCGCAGCCGGAGGCTCACGCCCACGAGCGCCGTCTCCGCCGCGAATGCCTCGGCCGGGTCTCCGAGGAGCCGGTGCAACGATCGGAGCTCGCGAACGAGCCACGGATCCTCGACGTCGGGATCGTCCACGGCCCGACCGATCAAGTGGTCGTCGAGGACGTCGCTCCCGATGTAGAGAACCCGCTTGCGGAACCCGGCGCCGGTGGCCGGTCGCCCGTCGTGCACGACATGCGGCGGCAGGATCGTCACTCGAGCGCCGGCGGCGCCACGGTGGCGCCTCTCCAGGTCGTACCGGATCGCGCCCTCGTCGACGATGAACACCGTCCAGGCCTCGTGGGTGTGCCGTGGGTAGACGTGATCGACGAACCGAGCGTGGAAGACCTCGTGGATGCCGGGGACCGCCGGCTTCCATGCGCGAACCCATTCGCGGCGCGTCGCCAACAGGCCAAGATCGTACAAGACCTCCCGCTCGGGTTCGGGCTTAGATCGACCCGATGTCTGGCGGAACCCCGGGACCGTTCGTGAGCGAGCTGGTCGCCTTGGCGACCTTCGGGTTCGTGGGGTCGGTCTCGCCCGGGCCGAACAACACGGTGCTCTGGGCCTCGGGCCTACGGTTCGGGTTCCGCCGGACGATCCCGCACGTCCTCGGCACGGCGCTCGGGATCGGCGCGCTTGTCGTCGGGGTCGCGGCCGGGATCGGGGCCCTCCTCGAGGCGGTGCCCCTGGCCGAGCTCGTTCTGAAGGTCGTTGGATCGGTGTACCTACTCTACGTGGCCTACCTGGTCCTCGGTAGCGGGGGCATCGGCCGCACGGAGGTCTCGAACCCGCTCAGCCTATGGCAGGCGATCGTCTTCCAGTGCGTCAACCCTAAAGCCTGGATCTTCGTGATCGCGGCGGTCGGGACGTTCCTCTCACCGGACCTGCGATGGCTCCTCGGTGTCTCCTTGCTTACCGGGACCCTCACGGTCGTCGTGGTCGCGTCGTCCTCGATCTGGGCGGCCGGTGGTGCGGCTCTCGGCCGGGTCGTCGACGACGAGCGGATGCGTCGGGTCGTCAGCGTCGGGCTCGCGGCGCTCCTCGTGGCCTCCGTGGCGCTCCTGTGGGCCTGACATCGCCCGGTTCGTGAGGTTGGGCGAGTCGCATGTGTTCACCGTACTTCGTGGCGTCTCCGGGCCCCCAACGCGTGCGCGACGAAGCCCCGGGGCGCCGAGGTCACGGCGGACCGGCGGTTCGACCGATCGTGCACCGGGTAGGAAGGAGCGACGAGTTCGAGGAGGCGATGTGGTCGGCACGGATCGGGAGCAACCGCACGGAGCGGATCGGGTCTTCTCGGCGTTCGCGAGCTCGGTTGCGAAGTGGACCGGGAGCCATTGGGCATTCGTCGTCGCCGCGCTGCTAGTGATCGTGGGTCTGCTGACGACGGAAGTCGAAGAGACCAACCTCGCCATCTCGATCGTGACCCTGCTCATGGTCTTCGTGCTCCAGAACACGCAGAACCGTGACTCCGCGGCGCTCCACCTGAAGCTCGATGAGGTGGTTCGAGCGGAACCGGAAGCGCGCGACGAGATCCGAGGCGCCGAGTCGAGATCCCACCGCGAGATCACGGACCTGACTCGCGAGGACTCGGATTCCCTCGTGCCGTCTTCGGAGGGGAGACCGAGTGAGTGAGCGAGCGACGCAGAAGGGCGACGCCGAGGTTGGCACCTGTCACGTGTGCGGAACCACGTTCGCCACGCAGGAGGAGCTGTCGAAGCACCTGATCGACGCCCACGAGGGGCTCGCATCGGATGAGCCGGTCCCTCGGGACCCAGGCGGAACTCAACCCGCCGACGACTAGGGGCTGCCGCGACCCCTGCGCTCGGCCGGAACCGTCTCGCGGACGGATGCCGAGGGGGACGAGGGCTTGATCGCGGCCTCCGCGGGTGCCCCGAATCGGAGCAGGCGACCCCCGAACGCAACCGCGCAGATTCCGAACCAGGACCAGCCGATCACGAGCCCGGCGACCACGTCCGAGAACCAGTGGACGCCGAGCAACACCCGTGTGCAGCCGACGGCCACCGCGACCGAGACCGCGGCCCCGCCGAGCGCCGCGCGGACCCTCGGCGAGCTGCCGATCCCAAGCACCAGGGCCACCGCAAGGTAGGTGGCTGCCGCGGCGGTCGTATGCCCGCTCGGGAAGGACGTCCCGGTGAAGATGGCCCGGGGACGGAGCTCGGGTCTGGCGCGATCGATCGTCGCCTTGATCGTGTTCGAGATCAACACCTGGCCGAGGACGACCATCGTCACGAAGAGCGGGATCGCGGGCTTCCGCCAACGCCAGAGGCCGTATACGGAGATCACGATCCCGACGCCGAGGATCGTGGCCGTATCGCCGAGGTGCGTGATGGCGCCGAGGACGGCGTCGGAGAAGGTCGTTGCGTTCTCGTCCGCCCAGACCTCGATCACATGGTCGAGGTCGACGAGCCCGACGTCGCGCCGGACCATCCACGCGAGCACGCCCACGATCACGCCGGTGAGGACGAGTGCGGCGAGCGCCACGGTGAGCGCGAGGCCCGTGGCCGTCGAAGGGTCCATCCGCGAGCGCAAGAACCTCCGAGACCGACGATGGCTGCCCAGGTCCTCGCCCAGCGCCTCGGTGGCGCTGAGCGCGGGGTCGGCGTGCGGCCAGCGGCGGATCGCCAGGGACGCGCCCAGACCCGCGGAAGCGCTCACCACCAGCACGAGGACCAGGACCACCACGATCCCCTTTCATCCGAGTTGGTTCTGCTCGCGAGGTTTCCCCGGTGGCGTTCTGTGGGAAACACCAGACTATGGAAGGGACCGAACTCTTCGAGCCGAGTCCCGGGCTCCCCGAACGACTCGCCGGGCCGTTCCGGCGCCCGTTCATCGCGGGAGCGACGGTCGGGGTGGCCGGCTACGTCATCATGACGCTCCTCCTCGTGACCCTGGGTCTGCTCTTGGTCAACGTGTTCCTCGACGGGGCGGTCGGCCGATGGGACGACTCGGTCAATCGCTGGTTCGTGCAGCAGAGGACCCCGACGCTCGACGACCTGACCGTCTGGGGGTCCCGCCTCGGCGACACGTTCACGGTGATCGGCATCGCGGCCGTAGCGGTCGTGATGCTCGCGATCGGGCGCCTCTGGGCCCGGATCGCCTTCCTCGTCGGCGCGCTGCTCATCGAGCTGACGACCTTCGTGACGACCGCGTTCCTGGTCGAACGTCCGCGTCCCGCGGTCCGTCAACTCGACGCCGTACCCCCCACCTCGAGCTTCCCGTCCGGACACACGGCCGCCTCGATCGTCCTGTACGTGGGTCTCGCGCTCATCGTTACGTCGCTGATCCGCAACACCCTCGCTCGGGTGGTCGTGTGGTCCGTGGCCATCGTCGTTCCGGTCGCCGTCGCTCTCTCGCGGTTGTATCGCGGGATGCACCATCCGACCGACGTGATGGCGAGCGTGATCGGCGCGGCGGGATGTCTGGCGTTCGCGCTCCTTGCGACGCGCACCGGCCTCGTGGTGGCCGAGCGAGGGGACGCGAAGAGCGAGAGCGACCCCGCCGGGCCCCATCCCGTCCCCTTGGGGGTTCCCACCGAAGCATCCGGCGTCGAGGTCGCATCATGACGTCGATCGCCGTGATCGCGCATGCAGCCAAGGAGCTGGGCGGTGGGCTGCCCGAGCTCCGGAAGACCCTGGCCACGTACGGGATCAGCGATCCTCTTTGGCAGGAGGTGCCCAAGAGCAAATACGTCCCCGATGGCGTGAAGGAGCTGCTCGACGCCGGTGTCGACCTCCTCTTCGTGTGGGGTGGCGACGGAACGGTCCAGCGCGCGATCGATGCGATCGCCGGTCGTCCGGTCACCCTTGCCATCCTGCCTGCGGGCACCGCCAACCTGCTGGCGACCAACCTGGGTCTCCCGCAGGAGATCGAGGCGTGCGTGCGGATCGGTCTGCACGGCGCCCGACGAGTTCTCGACGTGGGGAAGGTGAACGGGGAGCGCTTCGCGGTGATGGCCGGTGCGGGGCTGGACGCCGTGATGATCCGGGATGCCGATGCCGGACTGAAGGACAAGGTTGGGCGCATCGCCTACGTGTGGACCGGCGCGAAGAGCGCGCAGCTGGATCCGGTGAAGATGACGATCGAGGTCGACGGGAAGCCCTGGTTCGAGGACAAGGCGACCTGCGTCCTCGTCGGCAACGTCGGTGAGGTCCTCGGCGGCCTGTCCGTGTTCCCCGACGCGGTGCCCGACGACGCCGTGCTCGATATCGGCGTGGTCACGGCGGATGGCTGGTGGGAGTGGGCGAGGACACTCGGTCGCTCGGTCGTCGGCAACGTCAGCGCGTCGCCCTTCGTCCAAACCACCACGGGCCGTTCCTTCGTCGTTCGGCTGAACGCCCCGATGCCGTACCAGCTCGACGGGGGCGACCGGAAGCCGACCACGAAGCTCAAGATCAAGGTGAAGCCTGAAGCGATCACCGTGGCCGTCCCCGAAGAGGAGGAAAGATGAGCACCGCGAACCCCGTCCCCGAGACCTTCGATCTCACCGGCTCCGATGCGAAGGAGACCTTAGAGAGGACCGGACGGCTGCGGCTCCTTCGGGACGCCTTCGAGCGACTCCGAGCGTCGGACGGGTTCAGCCATGCCCGTTCGATGGCCTTCCTGACCGCGCTGATCCTGGTGCAAGGTGTCATCGCCCTGGTGGGACTCGCGAGCGCCCTTGGGTCGGGGCGGGTGAGCGAGGCGATAGTTGGGATGCTGAAGGAGGTTTTCCCCGGGCCGGCCGGTGTGGTCCTGACCGACGCGGTCAAGCAGGCACACGAGGCCGGTTCGCAGAGCCGGTCACTGGCTCTGACGCTCGGACTCATCGGCGCCATCGTCACCGGGACGATCCTGCTGGGGCAGATCGAGCGAGCGATGAACCGCCTCTACGGTGTCGAACAGGACCGTCCCACCACGAAGAAGTACGGCCGAGCGTTCGTGCTCACCCTCAGTGCCGGTCTCCTGGCGGTCGTCGCGTTCATCGCGATCACCCTGGGACGGTCGGCGGGCTCGTTGTTCGAGAGTCCCTCGGCTCACGACGTCTGGAACGTCCTCCGCTGGCCGCTTGCCTTCGCCTTCCTGACCGGCGCGACCGCGTGCGTGTTCCGGTGGAGTCCGCGTCGTCACCAACCCGAGTGGTCCTGGCTGGCGATCGGCGCCCTCGTGTCGGTCATCTTCGTGCTTATCGTGACGATGGCGCTCAGCGGCTTCTTCCTGCTCAGCTCCACGTTCGGTCAGACCTACGGACCGCTCGCCGGGTTCGTGGCCCTGCTGCTGTGGACCATGCTGAGCTCGATCGCCCTCCTGTACGGGGTCGCCGTCGCCGCGCAGCTCGAAGCCGTACGTGCCGGGGTCCCCTCGCCACGACGACCCACCGGGTCCGTCGATCCGGCTTCCGCGGGTCCTCGGCCCGACGCTCGGTCGCAACCCGCCACGGTCAGTGCCTCGTGAGCGTGGCGCTGGACGTGACCCAGCACCATCCGGCGTCCCAGGACCGAACCGACCAGATCCGTCGCACGCTCGAAGGGGTCCTCGGCGTTCCGGCGACGGAGGGCAACCTCGTCGAGGTCCTCCGCAACGGCAACGAGATCTTCCCGGCGATGCTGGGATCCATCGCCGAGGCCGACCACACGATCGACTTGCTGACGTTCGTCTACTGGCGCGGCCAGATCGGCACGAGGTTCGCCGAGGCGCTCTCGGAGCGCGCTGGATCGGGGGTGCGTGTTCGCGTCCTCCTGGACGCGTGGGGTGCGCATCCGATCGATCGAAAACTGATCGGCATGATGGAGGACGCCGGCGTTCGGCTCCGTTGGTTCCGTCCGCTGCACCGGCTCCAGATGTCGAAGGCGAACCATCGGACCCACCGCAAGGTGATGGTCGTGGACGAGGCGGTCGGCTTCACCGGTGGCGTCGGCATCGCCGACGAATGGAACGGCGACGCCCGCAACGAGCACGAGTGGCGGGACACCCACTTCCGCGTGCATGGGCCGGCGGTCGACGGGTTGCGAGCGGCGTTCCTCGACAACTGGATCGAGACCGACCCCGAGATCTTCACGAGGGAGATCGATCGGTTCCCCGACCAGCCCAAGCCGGGACGTTCGGTGATCCAGTGTGTCCGTGGGGCATCGGAGACCGGTGCGAGCGACATGTCCACGCTCGTGCTCTCGCTCCTCCAGATCGCCGAGGAGCGGATCCGGATCACGACGGCGTTCTTCGTGCCCGATGCCGAGTTGGTAGATCGCCTGTGCGCCGCGAGCGACCGAGGGGTGACGGTCGAGATCCTGCTCCCGGGGCCGCATGCTGACAAGCGCTTCGTCCAACTGGCGGGCCAGGCCGTCTACGAGTCGTTGCTCGAGCACGGTGTCAGGATCTGGCAGTTCCAACCCTCCATGCTGCACGCGAAGGTCATGACCATCGACGGCCGTATCGCGAACGTCGGCTCCGCGAACTTCAACGCCCGCAGCACCGAGCTCGACGAAGAGATCAACATGGTGGCGCTGGACCCCGACCTGGTCCTGCTTCTCGACGATCAGTTCGACCACGACCTGGAGCGGAGCGAGGAGATCGAGGCGGGCCGCTGGGAGGAGCGCTCCCTCGGCCGACGAGTGCTCGTGGGCCTGACCAAACCCCTTCGGCGCTCCCTCTGAAAGGAGTCCGGCCTTCGGGAACGACGCGTCGGCCGGGACCCGAGGGGAACACGGCGAGCCCGGATCCCGGACGATGGCTTGTCGCCCCCTGGTCGGACGTCTACGATTCGCCGCCCTGGAGAGAGGGACGGTCCGATGGCGCGGCCCCACCTTCGAGACGTCGTTTCGGTCCCTCGCTCCCGCCGTGGCGCTCTCGGGGTCGCGGTCGCCCTGGTCGGACCCTTCGCGGCGCTGGCGGTCGCCTCCCTCGACGGGCTCGCACGGTTCCGCGGCACACCGTTCCTGATCGTGATCATCGTCGCGTCGGCCCTCGGCCGGCTCGCCGGTGGGTTCGTCGCGCTCGCGATCTCGATGGTGCTGCTCGACTACAACTTCCTCCCGCCGACCGGCGATCTGGCGCTGACCTCGGCCATCGAGCTCCCGCTCCTCGTGTACGCGGTCGTGGTCGTCCTCACGGCCTACCTCTCGGCCGACCGGGATCGGGCCGACCGGGAGGCGCGACATGGGGCCGAGCGTCTAGAGCTCCTCGCGCAGACCGGCGACCTGTTCGCGGCGCCGACGGACGCCGAGGCGACCCTTCGCGATCTCGCCGGCCTCATCGTGCCCCGGCTCGCGGACTGGTTCTCGGTGGACCTGCTCGAGGGCGGCGAGATCCGGAACGCGCTCGTGGTCCACCCCGATCCGGCGAAGGTCGAGCTCGCCCGGGCGCTGCAGCGCCGGTTCCCGTCGGACCCGAACGCCCCCACCGGCACGCCGCACGTGATCCGCACCAACACCTCCGAGCTCACGGGGTCGATCTCGGACGACATGCTGCGTGCCCTGATCCCCGATCCCGAGCTGCTCGACACGGTCCGGGGGCTCGGGCTCCGGTGCGCGATGACCGTTCCGCTGACCGCCCGCGGCCGGACGTTCGGTGCGCTCACGCTGATCGGCGCCGAGAGCCACGAGCGCTACGGAACGGATGACCTCCGGCTCGCGGAGGAGATCGCCGACCGCGTCGCGCTCGCGATCGACATCACACGGCTGTTCGCCGCCGAGAGCGAGGCGCGAGCCGCGGCGATCGCCGACTCCCGTCGCAACGAGGTGTTGAAGGAGATCACGGCCGCGTTCGGCCTCGCGATCACGGTCGACGAGGTCATGGCCGCGATGCTCGACCAGGGGGTCAGGATCGCGGGGGCCGCCGCGGGGACCGTCGGCCTGGTCACCGACCACGGCCGCGTCGAGCTCGTCGGCATGAGCGGGTACGAGCCCGACGACCACCCGTACTGGCACGAGTTCGGGCTCGAGGAGCAGCTCCCGATGGCCGACGCGATCCGCGAGCGACGCCCGGTCGTGCTGTCGACGACCGAGGAGCGCGACGCGCGCTTCCCGGCCCTCGCCGGGAGAGGGGAGCAGCTCGACCACGTCCTCGTCTGCCTGCCGCTTATGCTCGGCGGTCAGGCGATCGGCGGGTTCTCGGCGTCGTACCCGCCCGGGACGCGGTTCGGGGACGAGGACGTGACGTTCCTTCGAGCCATCGGGGAGCAGTGCGCCCAGGCGATCGATCGCGCCCGGTCGGTCGCGCGCGAGCGTGCGACGCGCGCGCGGTTCGACGCCCTGGCGAAGGCGTCGCGGGCGCTCGCGCGAACGCTCGACTTCGACGCCACGTCCCGGACCGTGGTCCAGCTCGCCCTCGATCACCTCGGGGGCCGGGCGACCCTGTATACGCGTGAGCGCGAGTCGCTGGTGGTCATGGCCGAGACGGACGCCGGCGGCGCCCACGCGATCACCGAGGGATCCGAACCGGTGGAAGGGCCACCTCCCGAGGTCGAGGAGGCGATCGTCTCGTCGCTGGAGAAGGCCAGGCCAGAGATCCTGACGAGTGAGGGGGACGAGCCGGAGGGACTCGTGCTCCCGCTCAACATCGCGGACTCGACGCTCGGCGCGGTCGTCGTGTTCGAACCGTCACGCGACTTCCGCCGGGCCGACGAGCTCGAGTTCGCGCGGGAGATCGCGCGACGGATGGCGCGCGCGATCGAGAACTCGCGCCTGTACCGGGAGCGCGACTACGTCGCGCGGACGCTCCAACGGAGCCTGTTGCCCCCGATGCTCCCCGAGGTCCCCGGCATCGAGATCGAGACGCTGTTCCTGCCGGCCTTTCGCGGCTACGAGGTCGGCGGCGACTTCTACGACGTCTTCGAGAAGCCGAAGGGTCGTTGGGCAGCGGTCATCGGGGACGTCTGCGGCAAAGGTGTAGAGGCGGCCGCACTGACCGGGCTCGCTCGGCACACCCTCCGCGCGCTCTTCGAGGTCGCCTCCCCGAGCGACGCGCTCGGCGAGCTCAACCGAGCGCTGCTGCGCGAGCGTCTGGACGGCCGCTTCTGCACAGTCGCCTACGTCAACATCGAGCCCGACCCCGAAGGCGGCGCCCGGCTGACCCTGGCCTGTGGAGGCCACCCGTTGCCGCACTTCATCGCCGGGGACGGGTCGACCTCGCTCGTGGGGCGTTACGGGACGCTGATCGGCGTGACCGAGGACCCGCGGATCGAGGACGTCGAGATCCGCCTCAGCCCCGGTGAGGCGATCGTGCTGTTCACCGACGGCATCCTCCGCAAGGACGAGGCGTTCGGTGACGAGCCCGACGGACTCACGACGGCGCTCCGGAGCGCGCACTTCGGCTCGGCGGCGGAGATCCGCGAGCGGATCGACGGGTACGTCCGCGACCTGATCGCCGAGGAGCAAGACGACGACATCGCGGTCCTCGTGGTCCGCGCTCGTTGAGACCTCGAGGGACTCAACGCTTGCACTTGACGAGGCGGACGACCGTGCCCTGCCGCTCCCCGGTGCCGCGCCGCAGCGAGAAGTCGTCGACCATCGCGGCCATGAGCGGGAGCCCACGGTGGCCGCGCCCATCGACCTCGGGCACCGGCAGGATCGGCTGGTAGATCCCGTCGTCCTCGACCGTGATCTCCAGACACGAACCGACCAGCGTCATCGAGACCCGGATCTCGTTCGTCCGGCTGTGCAGGATCGAGTTGGCGCAGGCCTCGGTGACCGCGAGTTTGAGGTCCTCGACGAAGTTCGTGAACGTGAGCCGGCTTGCCTCTACGGAGACGAACCGGCGGACCTCCGGGAGCACGGTGCGTTCGGCGGCGAACGCGCGGCTGGCGACCGGGGTGCTCAACCTACGCTTCCCTCCAACCGAACGCCGAGTCCCTCGAGCCCGGCGATCTGCAGGATGCCGGCCACGTGTGGAGTCGGGCTCTGCAGCACCAGCCGGCCCTGTTGGCCGAGCGACTGATGCAAGAGGATGAAGAGCCGGATGCCGCTGCTGTCGATGAAGGTGAGGTCGGATACGTCCAGGACGACGTCGCCGGGCGCCTCGAACAGCCCGGCGAGCGACGCCATCGCGGTGTCGTAGGCGGCGAGATCGAGCTCGCCGGTCATCCGAGCGCTGCGCTCACCATCGCGCAGCTCGATCCGGAACCCGTCCTCAGCCATCCAGCCGACACTACCAACCCTTCGGGCAGGGACGCGGAGCGCCGGCCGGAGCGTTCCTCCCCGGCGTCGCAGGCACGTGGCATCGTGGTCGATAGGGACACGCAGAAGAGGAGGCGAGCATGGAGCAGCGGGTGAGCCTGATCACGCTCGGGGTCGCGGACCTCAAGCGCGCCCAGACCTTCTACGAGGGTCTCGGGTGGTCCGCCCCCGCCGACGAGAATGACGACGTCGTGTTCTTCCCGGCGGGCGGGATGGTGGTGGCGCTCTGGGACCGCGCCAAGCTGGCCGCGGACAGCACGGTGACCGACGGCGGGGGATGGGGAGGCGTCACGCTCGCCTACAACGTCCGATCGCCCGAGGAGGTCGACGTGGTGATCGAGGAGGCGCGCGCGGCCGGGGCTCGGATCGGACGGGAGCCGGGGGAGACGTTCTGGGGCGGCTACTCGGGCGTGTTCGTGGACCCGGACGGCCATCCCTGGGAGGTCGCACACAACCCCTCGTGGACCGTGAACGACGATGGCTCGATCAGGCTCTGAGCTCGGGTCGATAGGCAAGGCCCCGCGGACCGTGATCCGCGGGGCCTCCACCCGTTCGTCTAGCCCCGCATCCCGTGGCCGGTCTCGAGCAGCGTCTTGAGGTCGCTGAAGACCTCGCTCCATCCGCCGCCGGCGCCCATGCTCTCCATCTCGCCTCCGACGAACAGCGCGAGACGTGGGGCACCCTCCAGCTCGTGGATCACGGTGAGCTTGCTCACGCCGGGGCCGGTCTCGACGATCTCGTACGTGAGGCGCGTGAAGCCCTCCGCCTCGCTCTGTGGATCCATCAGCATCCGCCAGGTCTGGACGAGCTTGCGCGGCGGATCCGATTCCAGCACCTCGCCGTCCACGATGACGTCGGGAACGGGGCCACCCCCCATCTCGGCGCGCGCCTTCTTCATGTCGTCGGTCGCGAACGCGCGATAGGCGCCACCCGGACGAAGGTCGTACTCGACCCGGCCGCCGTACCCGTACCGCTCGGTCCACTCCGGCTGCGTGATCGCCTCCCAGATCGCCTGCGGCGTCGCCTTGATGTAGACGCGATAGACCTGGGTGGTCACGGCGGTCTCCGTTCCCGTCGTCATGCCATCTCCTCCTCCAGCTCGGCCTTGAGGTCCGCGAGCGCCGAGACTTGGCGCTCCCGGTACTTGTCGATCCACCGGTCGTGGACCAGCCGGATCGGTACTGGGTTGAGGAAGTGGAGCTTCTCCCGGCCCGAACGGCGGGTGACCACGAGGCTCGCGTCTTCGAGGACGCGCAGGTGCTTCATGACTCCGAACCGCGTCATGTCCAGCTCGGACTCGAGCTCCGAGAGCGTGCGGCCGTCACGTTCGAAGAGCCGGTCCAGCAGGAACCGCCGCGTCGGGTCGGCCAGCGCCTTGAACACCCGGTCGTCGGTCACGGTGGCACGATATGTGACCTTTAGGTCACATGTCAATACCAACGAAACCGGGGTGCTGTCCACGGTCGCTACGGCCGGGCGGCCTACGGAGGTTGCTCCAGATAGGGTCTTGCGCCGGAACGATCCGTCGGTGCATAGTGCGCCCTGGACGTCCGAGCTACGGGCTCGGCCGATGGACGGCGGCGCGACGCGGGCACGCGCCGCCGTCTCCTTTTCCCGGGCCATTCCGGCCCCCTCGGATGGGCTCGTCGGGCGGGGATCGGGTGCTACCCTTCCGGACTCGGGCGCGTAGCTCAGCGGGAGAGCGCTCGCCTCACACGCGAGAGGTCGCAGGTTCAATACCTGCCGCGCCCACAGGGAAAGCCGCTGGTCAGCGCTTCGCGGACTCGATCGATACCACGTCGCCGGCGACGTCGTGACGCAAGAGCATCGGCGCGTGTTGCATCGAGGCCGTCGGCGAGCGCGGCGTCGAGCGGCGGGAACAGGTACCCGTAGACGTTCAACATCGTCGTGATACTGGCGTGACCCATCCGAGCCTGGATCTCTTTCGGGTGTGCGCCCTCCGCGATCGCCAACGCCGCAGCCGTGTGTCGCAAGTCGTGGAAGGTCGGCGCCGGGGAGATACTCGCGGCCGCGAGGGCCGGCGCGCAGAACCGACGGCGGAAGTTCGTCCGGCGTAGGGGCCTAGCCTCCGGGGGCGGGGCAGCCTGGGCAAGTGAAGCGGATCGTGCTTTCTCTCGTAGTCGGCTACCTCGTTTCTCGCCGTCGCAAGTCGAGCCAGAAAGTCCGCGGGCGCGGTGGTGGGATGGACTGCTCGGCCTCGCGGTGCCTTCTCTAGTGAGCCGCGACGGCTTGAGGTAAAGGGCCGAGGTGGAACTGCCGACAGGGACCCATGCGCTTGCTTCGATTCGGGGGTCTCGCCACGGCCGTCGTTGCCGTCGTGGCCTCAACCGTCGTGCCGGCGGGAGCCGGTTCGAGCCTGACCCAGGTGTACGGCACCAACCGGCGCTCCGAGGACTGGGCCTCCGCGGCGAGCGGATACCTGGCCGCAAGCCAGAGCCCGGCGGGCGATTTCGTCCACAGCAACCTCCTCGTCGCGCCCGAGGGCGGGGCCGCGATCCGCGTGAACCCGAACCACACGAACGCGTCGTTTCCCTCGATCGAGCTCGGGAACGTGCATCTGGGCGATGTCGTGGTCTACGCGCAGTGGCGAGCCCGGGGCCAACGCGACCTGAAGGTGTTCGACCTCGCGGGCTCGACGATCTCGAACCCGCCGTCCGGCGTCAACACGGTCGAGACGGAGAGTCGGCCATCGCTTTCGGGCGATCACCTGCTCTTCGGCCGCGGGCCGGTGGGTGGATCCCTGAGGCACGTGGTTCTGTTCGATCTTGCATCCGGGACGTCGCGGATCCTCGACCGCGCACCGTACGTCTGGCCGGGCTCGGTCAACGGCGACTGGGTCACGTATCAGACATGCGGCTCGTTCTGCATCATCTGGCGCTATCAGATCTCCACAGACAACACGACGCAGGTACCGACCCCGGCTCGCGGGACCTCCTACTTCCCGGTCGTCGACGACGATGGGACCGTCTACTACGGGGTGAGCGGCAGGCGGTGCGGACAGAACGTCCGGTTGATGCGTCACGCTACAGGCGCGAACCGACCCAGCGAGATCCGTTCGTTCCCGGATGGGGTCGACGTGCTCCCCGGAGATGTGTTCGAGCACGACGTCTATTTCGGCCGATACGACTGTGAACGTGGCGAAGGGGACATCTACCGCCTGACTCCCTGATGCCTGACATCTACGGAGCGGTACTGGCCGAAAATCGCATGACACGGCCAATTTGAACCGAGTTGACCTAGACGGAACTGCGCAAGGCGCCACGGAGGTCTTAAGTAACCCCATCCGCCAGAGCGGGACGGGCTCGAGTGCGCTCTAGCGGTCGGACTCTCGCAGCATGCCGACGAGCACCGCCCGGAGGGTCCGGTCCTCCTCGCAGTCGATCAGGAGCTCGGCGAAGGTATCGTTGCCTCCTTACACCAGCCTTTCCAGGGTCCGGGCCAGCTCTAGTGACTCGGCATTCCACTCATCTCTCGGCTCAGCAGATGAACGCGCAAACATCCAACGAAGGACCCGCTCGGCACTTACGTCGAGGAGACCTGAGAACTCCCCGATGGTGCCCAGCGGGTCCACAAGCAGTCGAGACTCGCAGTTGAAGAGATGCTGCGTTGCGTCATATGCCCGATCTCCCACGAATGGTTTCGGATCGATGACGAGCCACGGCTTGCGCTGCGCCCGCAACACGTTCCCAGCGTGCAGGTCAGTCACCAGCAACACCTGGTCTTCGTCCTTGCTGTTCGTTGAGAGCTCATCAAGAAGCTGAAGACCGGCCTCGACAAGCCCCGTATCCGGCCAAGAGGCCCGGTCCGCCATGGACTCCTCACCCCAGGACCTGATCATGTCCGATAGGGACTGGAACGGATGCTCCTTCGGGGGTCGACGCCAGAGGCGCCGCAGGAGCATGGCGATGACCTGGTCCTGTCGAGGCTCGGGCACCTCTCGAAGATCCGACCCTGGCTCACATCGCTCAAGGAGCATCGCCTGATTGGCGTCGTCCGCATCGAGAAGTCGCACGGTCGGATCGCCATCCCAGAAGCGGAGGCCGTCGATCTCGTGTTCGCCTTCCATATGCGGGAGGCCAACCTTCAAGACGGCGAAGGACCCATCCGCACGGCGAACAGGAGCGACCCAGGCCGCACTCACTCCCTCGAAGGGTGAATCAAGGACTAGGGACCATCGAAGGATCAGCTCGCCGATGAGAGTCGGCAGTCGTCTCAGCCAGGTGGGTCCCCCTGCTAGCTGACTGCAGCTCTCGACGAGGTGTTCGGGTATGTATATCCGGTCCTGCACGGCAAGGAGGTTAGCCGGGCGCTAGCGACCAGCCTCCCGCAGCATCCCGACCAGCACCGCCATCAGCGTTCGACCCTCCTCGCAGTCGATCAGCAACTCGGCTCACCGCGTGCTCGCTGTGCGGCGCGGGCTCCCGGCGTTCTGCCCGGGAGGTTACGCGTTCAGTACGGCCAGCGGTCGGTCGCTTGCAACAACGCACGGGCGTGGTTGATCTCGCCCGCGTGGTAGAAGTCGTGACCGATCATGATGCGGATGATGTCGCGGGTCGGGAGACGGTCGCCCCAGTTGGTGAGGCGCTCGTGGTCGAGTTCAGCGTCCTCAGGCAGCGCGCGGACGGATGTGAGCCAGCGCCTGTGACCTTCGCGCAACCATTCCAGCAGCTCGCCGTGCGGACGTGACGTCGCGCCGTGGGCCGGGATGAGCGGCGGTTCATCACCGCGCATCGTCCCTGAGCCGAAGGCATAGTCCTCGTACATCCACTTCGCCCAGCCAACGTGTTCGAGGATGTCGGCGATCGTCCGTTCACCTCCCGCTGGACGAGTGGTCCAGTCACCGTCACGCATGTCGCGGAGGTTGGCGATCAATGACTCATCGGAGTCGCCCTCGAACGCGTCTTCGCCAAGCCTGGCGAGGGTCTCGATGGCAACGCGAGACTCGGCCATCATCCGTAGCTCCAGAACTCGCCGATCCGGTCGGCCCGCTCGAAGTCGGGGAGCATCAGGACGTGGAGGAGTTCGGCGCGGGGAGCCGGCCCGAGGGCGTCGAGGCGCTCCCCTCCTGTAATCGGCGTTCGAGTTCATCAGGACGCATCCATCCGGAGGCTACGCCGTCAGGGCTCTCACCGCCCGCTTGGCCCCGGCGAGAGTATCTACGCTGGTGCCATTGTTAGGTTGTCGAGGGAAGGCAGCACGTGGCGCATCGGGACAGGCGCCGGGGTCGCGTGGATCGCCAACAGCACATCCACGAGCCTGACCATTACCGCCGCCATCCCACCCGTCTTCGAGGCGTACGCGAGGGTCGTGCTGCCGTACGGAGGTCACGGACAGGACACACATGACCGAGCCGTGCTTGAACTGCTGAGCGAGCAATCGCCAGAACAGAGGTGGTGGCTGGGGTATCTGGACACCGGCGCCGATGACATCGTCTTCCCGGGTGCGCCGATGGTGAACTTGTACGCGGGATGGCACTGGCGTGGCGTCGGTGCCTACCGCCTCGGACGTTGGCCGGTGGGCAGCCGGGGCCAGGGCTCCGGGGTCGGAGGGACACGACGATGAGGAGAGTGTTTGGTTTGACGTGGCCCTGCTGGCGCCGTCATACGCTGCGCCGGTGTCCCGCTCCAACGGCCACCGGTCGGCCGCTCGATCTCTACGAACGGCATCGCCGATCTCGCCCAGACGCTCGCACCGCTGTTTGAGGACGCCGTCGACGCCGACCCCACTACCCGGCGGCCAGACGAGATGACGCGCCGCTGGGCCAGTGTTGCGGAGTGACCCCGTGAGCGTCGCGAGTTCGTCTACGACGTTGGCTCGACAGGAGCAGGCCAAGGACGACGCCCCACCGTATCGAACCGGCCGGCTCAGGTTGCGCGGGATTATCGGGTCGTATGGTCGAAGGCTACGCCGAGGCGCCAGGCGTGCCGCAAACTGCCGCAAGAGGAACAGTAAACAGTAAAGGCCGATACGGACTGATACCCGTGTGGCCCTGTTGTAGCCTTGACAGCGCGTTGTGGAGAACCCGCAGGTAGGGGCAGGTACCCGATATCGCCTCACACGCGAGAGGTGCAGGTTCAAAACCTGCCGCGCCCACCATCTGACGTGCGGGATCGCGAGGTGGCGGTTGCGTACCATCCTCCGGACGCCCTCAAGGAGATCACGTGAGCGAGACCTGCTTCGACCCTCGCACGCTTGAGCAGCCACATACTTGTCCGGGGCGTTGTGCTTGCTATGCCAATCACCATTGCGCGCCGGGTTGTGCTTGCACCTCATGTCCACATAGCCGCGTCGGGTATCTGTCCCCCAAGGAACACGCGGCCTTCGTCCGCAACGCCCTCAAGGACCGGGGAACCGAGTGACGAACGCCGATCGCATCCCGCGAGACCTCGTCGAGGGTGCCTGAAGCACACCCCGTTCATTTTCGCTTCGCCCCGGGTTCGGTAACTTCTTCGGACGATCTTTCGAGGGGAGCACTGGATGTCCGCAACCAACGAGATCGCGCCGACCGAGGCCCGCACGGGCGTCGCGGCGCGCGCGATCGGCCTGACCAAGACCTACGGCGAACGAGATGCGACCGTGCGCGCGCTCGACGACGTCTCGGTGGAGTTCGAGCGCGCCCGGTTCTCGGCGATCATGGGTCCGTCGGGGTCGGGGAAGTCGACCCTCCTCCACTGCATGGCGGGGCTCGACAAGCCCACGTCCGGGCAGGTCCTGATCGGCGACGTGGACCTGACCACCCTGTCCGAGAAGGACCTGACGCTGCTGCGGCGCAGGAGCGTCGGCTTCGTGTTCCAGGCCTACAACCTGGTGCCCACGCTCACGGCATCGGAGAACATCACGCTCCCGCTCGACATCGCGGGGGAGGAGCCAGACAAGGCCTGGTTCGATGAGGTGGTCGACACCGTCGGGATCCGCGATCGCCTCAGCCACCGGCCGGCCGAGCTCTCGGGCGGCCAGCAGCAGCGCGTCGCCGGCGCGAGGGCGCTCGTCAGCCGTCCCGAGATCGTGTTCGCCGACGAGCCGACGGGCAACCTGGACTCCAAGGCGAGCCAGGAGATCCTGACGTTCCTGCGAAGCGCCGTGAAGGACCACGGGCAGACGATCGTGATGGTGACGCACGACGCGTCGGCGGCCAGCTTCGCCGACCGGATCGTGTTCCTCGGCGACGGCAGGGTCGTCGACGAGATGCTTGAGCCGACCACCGAGCGGGTGCTCGACCGGCTGAAGTCGCTGGAGGGCTGACCGTGTTCCGCGCGGCGATCCGCAGCCTGCTCGCCCGGAAGGTCCGACTCCTCCTCACGTGTCTGTCGGTCGTGCTGGGTGTCGGCTTCATGGCCGGCACGTTCGTCCTGACCGACACGATGACCCGAGCGTTCAACGACCTGTTCGACACGGCGTACTCGTCGATCGACGTGCTGGTGCGCAGCGAGAACGCCTTCACTGCGCAGACCAGCAGTCTCGAGGAACGCGAGCCGATGCCCGAGTCGGTGCTCGAGCAGGTGCGGGACGTCCCCGGCGTGGCCAGGGCCGAGGGCGACGTCGTCGGGTACGCGCAGATCGTCGACCCGGCGACCGGCAAGGTGATCGGGACGTTCGGACCGCCGACGGCCGCCTCCGCTTGGAACGAGCTGAACGGCTTCACGCTCAAGCCGGGCGGGTCGCCGCCGAGTGAGCCCGACCAGGTTGTGATCGACGCCGGGACGGCCCAGGCGCACGACATCCAGGTCGGCGACCGCGTCGAGATCGTGTTCGAGGGTCCGCCGGGCGAGTTCGACGTGGTGGGGATCGCCGGGTACGGCGACGCCGACAGCCTGGGCGGCGCGACGTGGGCGCTGTTCGATCTGCCGACCGCGCAGCGGGTGCTGGGCAAGGAAGGGGAGCTCGACTCGGTCTCGGTCGTGGCGGATCAGGGCGTCTCGGGCGTGGATCTCCAGCGACGGATCGGAGAAGTGTTGCCGAAGGGCGTCGAGGCCGTCACGGCCGCCACGGTGACCTCGGAGGCGCAGGATCAGATCAGCACCGGTCTCGGGTTCCTGCGGACGGCCTTCCTGGTCTTCGCGTTCGTCGCCCTGTTCGTCGGCGCGTTCATCATCTTCAACACGTTCGCGATCATCGTCGCCCAACGGACGCGGGAGCTCGCGCTGTTCCGAGCGCTGGGTGCCAGTGGGCGGCAGGTGATGACCTCGGTCATGGTCGAGGCCACCGTGATCGGCCTGGTGTCCTCCCTGCTCGGCGTGCTGGCCGGCATCGGGATCGCGATCCTGCTCAAGGGAGCCCTCAGCGCGACCGGGCTCGAGATCCCGTCCTCGGGGACGGTGATCCTCGGCCGGACGTTCGTCATCTCGATCGTGGTCGGCACGCTCGTCACGGTGATCGCCGCGCTGGTCCCCGCGCGCCGGGCCGCCAGGGTGGCGCCGATCGAGGCGCTGCGCGAGGCACAGGACCGCCCCGGCCGCTCGCTGCGCTTCCGCCTGATCTCGGGCCTGATCGTGTTGGCGCTCGGGGTCGTGCCGTTGGTGTACGGGCTGTTCGGCACGCCCGGGAACGCGCTCCAGCTCGTCGGTCTGGGTGTGGCGCTCACGTTCGTCGGCGTCGCGATGCTCACCCCGTTGATCGCGCGCCCGATCGCGGGCGTCATCGGGCTGCCGATCCGCAAGACCGGTGTGCCCGGCAAGCTCGGCGGCGAGAACTCGATGAGGAACCCGCGCCGGACGGCGGCGACAGCATCCGCGCTGATGATCGGGCTCGGCCTCGTCGTGTTCGTCGCGGTGTTCGGAGCGTCGGCCAAGGCGTCTACCACCGAGGTCCTCGACCGCACGCTGAAGGCCGACTTCATCTTGACCTCGCCGACCCTCACCGGCTTCAGCACCGCCGCCGCCGAGGACGTGCGGGGGATCCAGGGCGCGGAGACGGTGTCGCAGGTCCGGCAGGGCGAGGTGCACATCAAGGAGGGGACCTCGTTCGTCACGGGCCTGGATCCCGCGACCTTCCCGACGGTGTCCGAGCTCGGCGTGACCGAAGGCTCGCTCGACGATCTCAAGGGCGCGAACACCATCGCCGTGTTCGACGACACCGCCGCGGACAACGGCTGGAGCGTGGGGGATACGATCACGGTCGAGTTCCCGGCGACCGGGAAGGCGGACCTGCAGGTGGTCGCGCTCTACTCGGAGAACGGGCTGATCGGCGACTACGCGATCTCGCTCGATACGTTCGACGCCAACGTCGCCCAGCAACTCGACCTCTTCGTCCTGGTCAAGGCGGCCGAGGGCGCCGACCTGTCGGCCGTCCGCGCCGACATCGAGACCGCGCTCACGCCCTACCCGAACGTCGAGGTGCTGGATCAAGCGCAGTTCCGCGACAAGTACGCGACGTTCATCAACCAGATCCTGAACCTCGTCACGGCGCTGCTGCTGTTCGCCGTGATCATCGCCCTGTTCGGGGTGATGAACACGCTGTACCTATCGATCTACGAGCGGACCCGGGAGCTCGGGCTGCTGCGGGCCGTGGGTCTGACCCGGCGGCAGACCCGCTCGATGGTCCGGTGGGAGGCCGCGATCATCTCGATCATGGGAGCCCTGCTCGGCGTCGTGATCGGGATCGCGTTCGGGTGGGCGCTGCAGCAGGCGCTCGAGCCCAAGGGGTTCACCGAGCTCGGGATCCCGGGTGGTCAGCTCGCCTTCTACGTCGTGTTCGCCGCCATACTCGGGGTATTCTTCGCGATCTTCCCCGCCCGGCGGGCGGCCAAGCTCAACGTGCTCGACGCGATCTCGTACGAATAGCCCCGGGGGCGGCGGATATCATGGCCGTCCCATGCCGAGGATCGAGCTCCCAGACGGTTCCACCACCGAACTCCCCGAAGGGGAACCGGTCGGTTCCGTGCTGCCGCCCGAGGCCATCGCGGCACGGGTGGACGGCGAGCTCGTCGATCTTTCGTTCGTGCCGGTGACCGACGGGAAGGTGGAGTCGGTTTTGCCGGCCGACCCCGACGGTCTCCACGTCCTTCGGCATTCGGCGGCGCACGTGCTGGCGCAGGCCGTGTGCGACCTGTGGCTAGGCACCCGATACGCGATCGGCCCGTCCATCGAGGACGGCTTCTACTACGACTTCGAGCTGCCGGGTCCGGTCTCCGAGACCGACCTCCCGAAGATCGAGGACCGCATGCGCGAGCTCGTCGACGCCGATCAGCCGTTCGTGCGCGAGGAGGTTTCGCGCGCCGACGCGCTCCAGCGTTTCGCGGATCAGCCCTACAAGCGCGAGATCATCGAGTCGCTCGAGGAGGGCGAGGTCCCCGCCGGCGATACGGTCACGATCTACCGCAACGAGGGCTGGGCGGACCTGTGCCTGGGTCCTCACGTGCCCTCGACCGGCCGTCTGAAGGCGTTCAAGCTGATGAAGCTCGCGGGCGCGTACTGGCGCGGGGACGAGGCGCGGCCGATGCTCACCCGGATCTACGGCACGGCGTGGTCCACGCCGAAGGAGCTGCGCTCGTACCTGCACCGCCTGGAGGAGGCCGAGAAGCGCGACCATCGCAAGCTCGGCCGCGAGCTCGACCTGTTCTCGTTCCCCGAGGAGCTCGGCCCGGGTCTGGCCGTCTGGCATCCCAAGGGCGGGATCTTCCGCAAGCAGCTCGAGGACTACGTGCGCGACCTGCATCTCGAACGCGGGTACGACCCCGTCGTGACGCCGAACCTCGCGCGCCGCGAGCTGTGGGATACCTCGGGCCACACGGACAAGTACGCCGACCTGATGTACCCCGAGATGCGGCACGAGGGCGATCCGGGCTACTTCGTCAAGCCGATGAACTGCCCGTTCCACGTCCTCGTGTACAAGTCGCAGATCCGCTCGTACCGGGACCTGCCGATCCGTCTCTCCGAGCTCGGGAGCGTCTACCGGTACGAGCGCCTCGGCGTCGTGCACGGGCTCCTGCGCGCGCGCGGTTTCACGCAGGACGACTCGCACATCATCTGCCGCGAAGACCAGCTCGTCGACGAGATCCTGGCCGTGTTCGACCTGACCCTCGAGATCCATCGCACGTTCGGGTTCACGGAGCCGGTGGTTACCCTGTCCACCCTGCCGGGGGAGACGATCGTGACGCCCGAGATGGCGGAGCGCGCGACCGGCGCCCTGCGCGACGCGCTCGATCGCAGCGGGCTCGAGTTCCGGGTCGCCGAGGGCGAGGGTTCGTTCTACGGCCCGAAGGTCGACTTCCATTTCCGCGATGCGATCGGGCGTCTGTGGCAGCTGACCACCGTGCAGTGCGACTTCGGCCTGCCCGAACGGTTCCAGATGGAGTACGTCGGCGAGGACAACCAGCGTCACCGTCCGGTCATGATCCATCGCGCGATCCTGGGGTCGATCGAACGGTTCAGCGCCGTGCTGATCGAGCACTACGCCGGCGCGTTCCCGTTGTGGCTGTCGCCCGAGCAGGTCCGTCTGCTACCGGTGGCCGACCGTCACCTCGAGCACGCCCGCGAGCTGGCTTCGAAGCTGCGGGGCGCCGGGCTGCGTCCCGCCGTGGACGACAGCGGCGAAACGGTCGGCAAGAAGGTCCGCGCTGCGCAGCTCGCGAAGGCTCCTTACGTGCTCGTGATCGGGGACAAGGAGATCGAGACGGGCGAGCTCACCGTTCGGGACCGAGAGGGCGTCGAGACCAGGGGCGTGCCGTTCGACGACTTCGCGGCCGCGCTCGTCGACGAGGCGGCCTCCAAGCGCCTGACCCAGTCGCGGTTCGGCGGCTGAGGCGAGGACGCCGGGGGGCGGCGTGGATCGCATCTGGTCGCCGTGGCGGATGGCGTATATCCAGGCCGCCAAGGAGCAGGGTGAGGACGACGGTTGCATCTTCTGCGACCTGCCGGCTGAAGGCGATGACGCGCGGACGAAGATCCTGATCCGCGGCCAGCGCGCGTTCGTGATCTTGAACTCGTTCCCGTACAACCCGGGTCACCTGATGGTCGCCCCGTTCCGCCACGTCGGCGATCTCGGCGCCGTCGAGACCGACGAGTTCGCGGAGGTCGACGCGCTGCTCACCCGCTCGGTCCGCGCGCTCGAGGAGGAGATGGAGCCGCATGGCTTCAACCTCGGGATGAACCTGGGCCGCGTGGCGGGCGCCGGGATCCCGGGTCACCTGCACTGGCACGTCGTACCTCGTTGGAACGGCGACACGAACTTCATGCCGGTCGTCGGTCAGACGCGCGTCCTGCCCGAGCTGCTCGACGAGACCTACGCGCGGCTCCTCCCTCGATTGGAGAGCGTATGAGCGATGGGTTCGCGGACCTCAAGCGGCTGGCGCTCGACTTCCTCGCATTCGCGGGCTGAGGGTCCGGTCGATGACCCGGATGGCGAGCGGCGTCGTCGAGTTCGACGGTGGTGCGCTCGCGTGGGAGTCGGCGGGGGAGGGCCCCGACGTGGTCTTCCTGCATCCGGGGCTGTGGGACGGCCGGGTGTGGGACGAGCAGTTCGGCGTGTTCTCGCGCACGTACCGGGTGCTCCGGTTCGACTTCCGCGGCTACGGCCGCTCGAGCCGCCCCGAACCCGGCAGGCCCTACTCGCACATCGAGGATCTCGCCGCGGTGATGGACGCGGCCGGCGCCGAGCGCGCCGCGTTGATCGGCAACTCGATGGGAGGAAAGGTGGCGGTGGATTTCACGCTCACACATCCAGGACGTGTCTCGGCGCTCGTCCTGGCCACCCCGGCGCTCTCCGGGTTCGAGGGCACCCGGGATGAGGAGGCAGCGTGGGAGGCCGCGTTCGCCGACGTGGAGCGCCAGATCGACGAGGCCGTCACGGCGGCCGATCTGGAAGGTGCCCAGGACCTGCGGTTGCGGTGGCTCTGGGCTCCGCTCGGCACGGACGACCCGGCGGGATCACGGATCCGGCGGATCGCGTTCGAGAACCTCCAGGAGCTCACGATGGACGAGAGCGGCGAGATCTCGATGGACCCACCGGCTGCCGAGCGACTCGGCGAGATCGACGCACCGACGCTCGTGCTGCCGGCAGATCACGACCCGCCCTGGCACGAGCGGATGTGCGAGGTGCTCGCCGAAGGGATCCCCGGCGCTCGGCTCGTGCGGATCCCGGAGACCGACCACGTGATCCCGCTGCGCCGGCCCCAGGAGTTCAACCATTCGGTGGTGGCGTTCCTCGACGAGGTGCTCTGATCGTCGGGAAAGTCTGGTCCCGCTCGGGTTGGGCGCAGGTGCGGTCTCGCGATCGTCCTGAAGGAGCGGCGATTACTTGTGCGCCGCTTCCTTCTCCTGCTGCGCGGCCGCGATGATCTTGTCGGCGAGGTGCGACGGCACCTCTTCGTAATGCGAGAAGTGCATCGTGAACGCGGCCCGCCCCCCGGTCATCGAACGCAGGTCGATCGAGTAGCGCGCGACCTCGGCCTGCGGCACCGACGCCTTCACGCGCTGCTTGCCGGCACCCGCCGACTCGACGCCCTGGATCTTGGCCCGCTTGGCGTTGAGATCGCCCATGATGTCGCCGGTGTGCGACTCGGGGACGACGACGTCGACCTCGACGATCGGCTCGAGCAGGACGACGCCGGCCGCGGCCGCCGCCTCTTTCAGCGCAAGCGCACCCGCGAGCTGGAACGCCATGTCGGAGGAGTCCACGCTGTGGAACTTGCCGTCGACCAGCGTGCACCGGATGTCGACCATCGGGTTGCCGCTCATCACGCCCGTCTGCATCGTCTTGACGACGCCCTTCTCGACCGAGCCGATGAACGTCTTGGGGATCGCACCGCCGAAGATCTTGTCGACGAACTCGAACCCGGTACCACGCGGGAGCGGCTCGACCTCGACGTTGCAGATCGCGTACTGACCGTGGCCACCGGTCTGCTTGACGTGGCGACCGATGCCCTTGCCAGGACCTCGGACGGTCTCGCGGTACGCGATCTTGGCCGGGGACGTGGTCACCTCGACGCCGAACTTGCGCTTCATCCGTTCGATCTGCACGTCCAGGTGGGCCTCGCCCATCCCATACATCACGGTCTCGTGCGTCTCGTCGGAGCGCTCGATCCGGAGCGTCGGGTCCTCCTCACGCAGGCGCGAGAGGGCGGTCGAGAGCTTGTCCTCGTCGCCCTTGGTCTTCGGCGTGATCGCGAACGCGAGCAGCGGTTCGGGCATCTCGATGGCCGGCAGCGTCACCGGGTCGTCCTTGGTCGAGAACGTGTCGCCGGTGGTCGTGTGCGCGAGCTTCGCGACCGCCGCGATGTCGCCCGCCGGCACCTCGGAGAGCGTCTCGTGCTCCTTGCCACGCAGCGCGAACAGCTGACCGATCCGCTCCTCGGTGCCCTTCGTCGCGTTGTACACGGACGAGTCCGGCCGAAGGGTCCCCGAGAACACCCGGAACATCGTGATGTGCCCGACGAACGGGTCGGACACGGTCTTGAACACGTACGACGTGAGCGGCTGGACGGGGTCGCCCGCCCGCTCCTTCTCCTCCCCGGCCTTGGTCACCACCGTGACCGGCCCGCGGTCGATCGGGGAGGGGAACTCGTCGACGATGAACTGGAGCACGCGATCGACGCCGATCGGCCGGGCGGCCGCCGCACACAGGACCGGCGCGATCCTGGCCTCGGCGAACCCCCGCTTCACGCCGTGGACGACCTCGTCCTGGGAGAGCTCGCCCTCTTCCAGGTACTTCTCGATCAGCGCGTCGTCGGATTCGGCGACGGCCTCCATCAGCTTCTCTCGGAACGGATCCGCCTTGCCTGCGATGTCGTCGGGCCACTCGCCCTCGGTGGCGGTTGGACCGGTGCCGTACCGGTACGCCTTGCGCCCCAGCAGGTCGGCGACGCCCTCGAAGTCGTGCTCCTCACCCAGCGGGAGCTCGAGGGGCGCGACCTGCGTGCCGAACGCCTGCACGAGCTGCTCCAGCGTCCGTTCGAACGAGGCCCGCTCGCGGTCGAGCTTGTTGATCAGGATCGCGCGGGGCAGGCCGGCCTCGATCGCCAGCTCCCAGGCGACCTCGGTCTGGACCTCGACGCCGTCGACGGCCGAGACGACGATCACGACCGCGTCCACGGCCCGGATCGCCGTCCGGACGTCCCCGATGAAGTCGGCGTACCCGGGAGCGTCCAGGACGTTGACCTTCACGCCGCTCCACTCAACCGGCGCCATCCCCAGCGAGACGCTGATGCCCTTCTTGATCTCCTCGGGCTCGAAGTCGCTGACGGTGTTGCCGTCCTCGACGGTCCCCATCCTCGTGGTGGCGCCGGAGGCGAACTGCATCGCCTCGAGCAGCGTGGTCTTGCCCGCGCCGCCGTGCCCCACGAGCAACACGTTTCGGATGTCCTTGGCTTCGTAGGTCTTCAAGCGGCCCCCGATCGGACGGACGGGAAACGGACCGGGATTCTAGCGCGGCCGTCCGCTTCGGTTCCTGCTCGTTCTCTGGCGGGTTCTCGCCTCTTCTGGGCGCCCGGAGCACCGGTGATACCCTCGCCCGGGTGGTGGAGGTGAGCGTTCGAGCGCAGGTGGGCGAGCGTGCGGTGGTGCCGCTCCTGTGCATCGCCGCGGGCGTCGCGATCGCCGTCGCCACCTGGCTGCTGCTGATCCGCGAGATCGAACCCGCGGGGTTCGCCTCGCTGGCGGCGGGGGCCGCCCTGGTCGCCGGCGGCGTGCTCCTGCGCCCGGACGACCGGCTCGGCCGCGTCGCGCTCTCGTTCGGTGACCGCCTGTTCGACGGCTGCGTCCTCGGTGCGCTCGCGTGGGTGTCGCGGACCGAGGATCCGTGGCTCGCGGCCGGCGCGCTGTTCGCGCTCGCGGCCGGGTTCCTCGCCTCCTACATCCGCGCTCGCGGGGGCTCCCTCGGGTACGGGATCGAGGAGGGCGTGATCACGCCGGCGCTCCGGTACGGGCTGATCTCGGCCGGTCTGATCGGCGGGTGGCGGTGGACGCCGTGGGCGGTGGCGGTCCTGATGCTGCTCGCGTCCGCCGTCCGGGCGAGCCAGGTCGTGAAGGAGGAGCGCCTGTGAGCCCGCGCCCGGACCCGGCATGACGTCACCGGGGGACGCGACGGGGACGAAGCCGGAGACCAGACGCGAGACGCTCGGCTACTGGGGCTATCGAACCGCCGAGTGGCTCGCGATGTCGCTGCCCGAGCGCATCGGCCGCCGCGTGTTCGAGACGCTCGGACGCGTGGCCCACCGGCGTCTCGCCGGCGTCCGGGCGACGGTGGCCGCCAACCAGGCGCGCGTGCTCGGCGCCGACCCGACCGACGAACACGTCGAGCACGCGACGCGGGAGGCGTTCGAGCTCTACGCGCGGTTCTGGTTCGACGCGTTCCGGATCCGGACGATGCCGGTCGAGGAGTTCAACCAGCGACTGGTGATGGTCGACGTCGAGAACATCGACCGCGCCCTCGAGGCCGGCAAGGGTGTGGTCTGTGCACTGCCGCACATGGGCAACTGGGACGCGGCCGGCCATTGGTTCGGCGCGAACGGGTACCGGATCGCCGCCGTCGCCGAGGAGCTCCGGCCGCCCCGGCTGTACGACCTGTTCCTTCGCCACCGCGAGGAGCTCGGCATGCGGATCATCGGGCTCACCAGGGACGGCCATGTCGGCCAGCAGCTCAAGCAGCTGTTGTCCGAGAACTGGTTGGTGGCCCTCGTGGCCGACCGCGATCTGACGGGCCGGGGGATCGAGGTCGTGATGTTCGGCGAGACGAGGCGGGTGCCGGCCGGCCCGGCGCTGCTATCGCTCAGCTCCGGCGCGCCGCTGGTCGTTTGCCCGATCTACACACGCGACGACGGGTGGGAGGTCCGGATCGGAGAGCCGCTCGAGTTCGAGCGCACGGGGGTGATGCGGGAGGACGTCGCCGCGCTCTCGCGCCTGATGGCCGAACGCTTCGAGCGCGCGATCGCCGCCAAGCCGACGGACTGGCACATGTTCCAGCCCGCGTGGCCGCGGGCCGGCTCGACGGCCGCCGCGCCGGCGACGCCGGTCGAACCGCGGTGAAGATCCTGCTCGTCTGCCCGTACGACTGGCACGCGCCCGGGGGCGTCCAGGTCCACGTCCGGCAGCTTGCCGACGAGCTCGGGTCGCGGGGCCACCGGACCACGATCCTCGCCCCCGGTTCGCGGCCGTCAGAGGATGCCGGGGTTCGCATCGTGGGGCGGCCGGTCCGCGTTCCCTACCGCGGCACGGTCGCGCCGATCGCGTTCTCGCCGGGGTCGTGGCGACGGATCCGGTCCGCGATGCGCTCGTTCGACCCCGACGTGATCCACGCCCACGAGCCGCTCACGCCGAGTACCTCGATGCTCGCCGTCCTGGCCGCGAGCGTGCCCGTCGTCGCCACGTTCCACGCGTCCCTCGATCGTTCGCGCCTGATGGAGCTCGCCGGGCCTGTGCTGCGTCAGGTGAGCGGGCGGATCGACGCCGCGGTCGCGGTCTCGGAGGCGGCAGCGGCGTTCCTGCGGCGCGTGGTGGACGTCCCGCTCGAGATCGTCCCGAACGGCGTCGACGTCCGCGCGTTCGCGCACCCGGGCCGGCCGGTCGAGGGCCTCCCGGCCGGCCCGAAGATCCTCTGGGTGAACCGACTGGACCCGCAGAAGGGGTTCGAGATCATGCTGCGCGCGTTCGGGGGGCTCGCTTCCGAGATCCAGGACGTGCACCTGCTCGTCGCGGGCGACGGGCGCGATCGCGTCCTGCTGCGCTCGCTGCCGAGCGAACTGCGGACCCGGATCCTGCGTCTCGGAACCGTCCCGCACGCGGAGCTTCCTCGCTACCACGCGGCGGCCGACGTCGCCGTGTCGCCCGCGACCGGACAGGAGAGCTTCGGGATCGTGCTCGTCGAGGCGATGGCGGCCGGCGTGCCGGTGGTCGCGTCGGACATCGCGGGGTACCGGGAGGTGGTCCGCCACGGCGTCGACGGGCTCCTGGTCCCGCCCAACGACGCCGACGCCCTCGCCGCCGCGATCCGACGGGTCCTGTCCGAACCTCAGCTCGCCGCCACCCTGGCGGCCGCTGGGCGAACGCGCGCGGAGACGTTCTCCTGGCAGGCCGTTGCGCCCCGCCTGGAGGCCGTCTACGACCGGGTCATCCACGCGACGCGCTAGGATGCCGCCGTGCCCACCTGGCTGTGGATCGTCGTCATCCTGGTCGCCCTGCTGCTGCTCGGCTGCATCTGGATCTACAACCGACTCGTCAAGCTCCGTGCCCGCGTGAACAACGGCTGGTCCCAGATCGACGTCCAGCTGCGCCGGCGCTACGACCTGATCCCGAACCTCGTGACGACCGTCCAGGGCTACGCGACCCACGAGCGCGAGCTGTTCGAGCACGTCACCGAGGCGCGGTCCCGCGCGATCGACGCGAACGCGGTCCCGGACCAGGCGCAGGCCGAGAACCAGATCACCCGGGGGATCCGACAGCTGTTCGCGGTGGCCGAGAACTACCCCGACCTGAAGGCCAACCAGAACTTCCTGGCGCTGCAGGAAGAGCTCACCGGGACCGAGTCGAAGATCGCGTTCGCGCGGCAGTTCTACAACGACCAGGTCATGCTCCTGAACACGCTCATCGGCTCGTTCCCCTCGAACGTCGTCGCTCAGACGTTCGGGTTCGGACCGCGGGAGTTCTTCGACATCGAGGACCCGGTGCGCGAGCCGTCTCAGGTCGAGTTCCCCAGGTAGTCCGTGTACGAGCAGATCGCGGCGAACAAGCGCAAGACCGTCCTGCTCATCTTCGGGGCGATCGTGTTGCTCGGGGCGGTCGGGTACGTGCTCGGGCTCTGGTACGGGGACGGGATCTACGGGCTCGTCGGCGCGGTGGCGCTCGCGGTAGTCCTGTCGCTCGGTTCGTTCTTCGGGGGCGACCGTCTCGTCCTCGCGTCGACACGCGCGCGCGAGGTGAGCCCGCAGGACCAACCGCGCCTGCACAACATCGTCGAGGGGCTGTCGATCGCGGCGGGGATCCCCAAGCCGAAGGTCTACCTGATCCCCGAGCAGGCGCCGAACGCGTTCGCGACCGGCCGCAACCCGGAGCACTCGTCGGTGGCGGTGACCGAGGGGCTGCTCGCGACGATGAACCGGGTCGAGCTCGAGGGCGTGATCGGGCACGAGCTCTCGCACGTCGTCGACCGGGACATCCTGGTGGGGACGGTCGTGGCGACGCTCGTCGGCGCGGTGGTCCTGATCAGCGAGTTCTTCATGCGGTCGTGGTGGTGGGGCGGCGTTCGCGGTCGCCGCGGCGGCGACCGGAGCGGCGGCGGCGTGGAGGCGATCATCTTCGCGGTCGGGCTCGTGTTGCTGGTGCTGGCGCCGATCATCGGGCAGATCGTTCGGCTGGCCGTGTCGCGGAACCGGGAGTTCCTCGCCGACGCCCAGGGTGCGCTGCTGACCCGGTACCCGCCGGGTCTCGCGAGCGCGCTGCGCAAGATCGGCGCGGCGTCGGGGATCCCGATGCGTTCGGCGAACAACGCGACCGCACACCTGTGGCTCAACCAGCCCTCGCGCATCCAGGGGCAGGGCATGGGCCCGCTCGAGAAGCTGTTCAGCACACACCCGCCGATCGAGGAGCGGATCCGCCGGCTCGAGGAGATGTGACGATCCGAACGAGATCGCCCAGGGTCGTTGAGACGCCTCCGAACGCCCGGTAGCATCTGCTCCCGCTGTCACGACCGGCACCGCGCTGCGAGCCGGCGACATCCCCCATAAGCCCGCGAACCCCCCGGGAGTCCCCGATGTCCGGAACCCATCGCACGAACTCGCCCCGAGCCCGCCGAACCATGACCCGCCGTGGCAAGTTCGTGGCCGCCGGTGCCACGGTCGCCGTGGTCGCGGCCGGCGGCCTCGGGTACTTCGCCCTGTTCCCGCAGCAGGCGCCGGCGTTCGTGCGCGACACATTGCAGAAAGTCGGCCTGGCGGACGACGGGGCCGGCGCACCCGACGCCACCTGCCCGCTGACCGGCGAGCCCGTCCCCGGGAGCGAGGTGCCGGACCGCCCGGCGCTCGCGGTCAAGATCGAGAACGCCCCCGAGGCGCGACCGCAGGCCGCGCTGAACGACGCCGACGTGGTCGTCGAGGAACCTGTCGAGGGCGGGTACACGCGGTTCATCGCGGTGTTCCAGTGCGCTGACTCGGATCGCGTCGGGCCCGTCCGCAGCGGCCGGACCACCGACCCGGATTACCTCCGCCAGCTCGGTCCGGCGGTGTTCGGCTACGCCGGCGGTCGCAACGTGGTCAAGCTCGAGGTGCCCAAGGTCGGCCTCGTCGACGTGAACTACATCATCGCGGCCGACGCGTACACGCGGGACGAGTCGCGCGCGGCGCCGCACAACCTCTACACGACGACCCATGCCCTCTGGCGCGCCGGGAAGTCCAAGGACGGAGCACCCGACCCGCTGTTCACGTACGCCGACACGTGGGACGGCGCCGCGAAGCGGATCCGCTCGGTGCACCTGCCGTATTCGGGCGTGTCCGACGTGTACTGGCACTGGAACGGCGCCAAGGGCGCATGGCTGCGTTCGCACGGCGAGGTCCCCCACGTACTCGAGGGCAACGAGCGCGTCTCGGCCACCAACGTCGTGGTCCAGGTCGTGGCCGTGACCGACAGCGACTTCCTCGACTCCGCCGGCAACCCCTCGCCCGAGGTCGACCTGACGGGCTCGGGCAAGGCGTACGTCCTTCGGGACGGGACGGTGATCCTCGGCCGCTGGGAGCGCGAGTCGCTCCACGACGTGACCACGTTCGTCACCAAGAACGGGACCGAGATCGCGCTCGCGCCCGGACGCACGTGGGTCGAGCTGGTCCCGAGCTGGGTCCCGGTCGGCCTCGAGCGCCGCTGACCGCCTGAACCCACTCGATGGGCCCGGGCGTGCCCGGCGGTACACTCAGGGCGTCGGATCCGAGCACGTCACGACCCCTTCGAAGGAGGACACCCGGGTGGAACGGGAGACCGGCACCTTCCGAGTGAAGTCCGGCCTGGCCGAGATGCTCAAGGGCGGCGTCATCATGGACGTCACCAACGCCGACCAGGCCAAGATCGCCGAGGACGCCGGCGCGTGCGCCGTCATGGCGCTCGAACGCGTCCCGGCCGACATCCGCGCCGAGGGTGGGGTCGCGCGCATGGCCGACGCCACCAAGGTCGAGGAGATCATGAACGCGGTCTCGGTCCCGGTGATGGCGAAGGCCCGCATCGGGCATTTCGTCGAGGCGCAGATCCTCCAGGCGCTCGGCGTCGACTACGTCGACGAGTCCGAGGTGCTCACGCCTGCCGACGAGGAGCACCACATCGACAAGTGGGCGTTCACGGTCCCGTTCGTGTGCGGCGCCCGGAACCTCGGCGAAGCGCTCCGTCGGATCGCCGAGGGCGCGGCGATGATCCGAACCAAGGGCGAGGCCGGCACCGGCAACGTCGTGGAGGCCGTCCGGCATCAGCGGACGATCCTCCGCGAGATCGGCTGGCTCCAGAGCCTGCGCCCCGAGCAGCTCGTCGCCGCGGCCAAGGACCTCGGCGCGCCGGTCGACCTGGTCCGGATGGTCTCCGAGAGCGGGACGCTACCGGTCGTGAACTTCGCGGCGGGCGGGCTCGCCACGCCGGCCGATGCGGCGCTGATGATGCAGCTCGGGGTCGACGGGGTGTTCGTCGGCTCGGGGATCTTCAAGTCCGAGGACCCCGCGCCGAGGGCGCGCGCGATCGTCGAGGCGACGACGCACTTCCAGGACTCCGACGTGCTCGCGAAGGTGTCGCGCGGACTGGGTGAGCCGATGCCCGGGCTCGACATCAAGGAGCTCGGCGAGGAGGGTCTGCTCCAGACCCGCGGGTGGTGAGCCTCCGGTGAAGGCCGGGGTCCTCGCGTTGCAGGGAGACTTCCGCGAACACGCTCGTGTGTTCGGCGAGCTCGGGGCGTCGCCGGTGGAGGTTCGTACGCCCGAGGATCTCGCGCGGGTCGACGTCCTCGCGATCCCCGGCGGCGAGTCGACGACGATCTCCAAGCTCGCGCGCAGCGCCGAGCTGGTCGAACCGATCGTCGAGCGCGCGAACGCCGGGATGCCGATCCTCGGAACCTGTGCCGGGATGATCGTGATGGCGCGGCGCGTCGACGGTCTCGAACCGCTGCTGTCGCTCGTCGACGTCACCGTCCGCCGCAACGCCTACGGGCGCCAGGTCGACTCGTTCGAGGCCGATCTCGACGTCCTCGGCATCGAGCACCCCGTCCGCGGGGTGTTCATCCGGGCTCCGATCGTCGAAGAGATCGGCGGGGGCGTGCGCGTGCTCGCCGAACACGAGGAGCGTCCGGTCGTCCTGGAGCAGCGGAACCTGGTCGTGGCATCCTTCCACCCCGAGCTCGTGGGCGAGACCGGTCTCCACGGCTACGTCCTGGGGAAGGTGTGACGTGTCGGGTCATTCCAAGTGGGCGACGATCAAGCGCAAGAAGGGCGCGGCGGACGCCAAGCGGAGCAATCAGTTCGCGAAGCTCCTGCGCGCGGTTGAGGTCGCGGCGCGCGAGGGCGGGAGCGGTGACGTCAAGGCCAACATGACGCTCGCCTCCGCGGTCGACAAGGCCCGGAGCTCCTCGGTGCCCGTCGAGAACATCGAGCGCGCGATCAAGCGGGGGAGCGGCGACCTCGAAGGCGGCGCTCGGTACGTCGAGGTCACGTACGAGGGCTACGGGCAGGGCGGCGTTGCGTTGTTCGTCGAGACCCTGACCGACAACCGCAACCGGACCTCGCAGGACATCCGGCATGCGTTCACCCGGCACGGTGGGAACCTCGGCGAGAACGGCAGCACCGCATGGATGTTCGCGCGCAAGGGCTCGATCCAGGTCGAGAAGACCGCGGCACCGGACGAGGAGAAGCTCCTCGAGATCGCCCTGGAGGCCGGCGCCGAGGACCTGAACGACGCCGAGAGCACCTGGGAGATCACCAGCGACCCGGCCTCGTTCACCGCGGTCCGCGACGCGATCGACGCCGCGGGGATCCCGATGCTCTCGGCCGAGCTCACGATGCTGCCCCAGAACACGGTCCCCGTCGAGGGCGGCCAGGCCAAGCAGGTGCTCGCGCTGCTCGAGGCGCTCGAGGAGCTCGACGACGTGCAGAACGTCTACGCGAACTTCGATATCCCCGAATCGGTGATGGCCGAGCTCGGCTGAGGAACGATCCGCTCAACCTCTCGCGTCGTTCGTGCGAGTCACTCGCATGAGACGAAGAGCAGGAGATCATGCCCGACTGCGGATCGTAACGGCGGAAGCGATCCTGGCGATCCTCGCGATCCTCGCGATCCTCGCGTGTGAAGACGGCGAGAACGGCTCCGTCAAGCCGACCGAACAACCATCGACCGATCGGCCCCAGCGGCAGCGCTGGGTGGCCGGATCGTCTTCAACGATGGCACCGGCCTGCGCCCGGTGACCGGCGCGTCGGGAGTTCAGGGGCAACATCCCGATCGGTGAACACCCTAGGTACCATCGCACAGCCGAACAGCCTCCTCTTGACGCAGCCGGCGCCTGGGGTTACGACGAGAGAGAGCGACCGGCGGCAGCCAGCTGTGGCGAGCCGACCCTTCCAGTCGCAGACGGGAGGTCGAAGATGGCGGAGCCGAGCCTGTACGAACGATTGGGTGGCGTGTTCGCGATCGCTGCCGTGGTCGACCATTTCAGCGATGCGGTCGTCCAGAACCCCATCGTCGGCCAAGCATCG
>Ga0207578_1000015_pt1 | contig 37173 bp, 31 predicted proteins | sample NitcycUWRG10K412_FD_188278 | JGI IMG/M metagenome (GOLD analysis project Ga0207578, IMG submission 188278) | Soil microbial communities from Arlington Agricultural Research Station in Wisconsin, USA - Nitrogen cycling UWRJ-G10K4-12 (SPAdes) | ecosystem: Environmental > Terrestrial > Soil >... | reverse complement strand
CTGTGGCGCAACGCGGACGGCCTGACGTCGAGTCAGTTGGCTGTCCAGCAGGCCGCCGACGGCTTCAAGGTGTGGCGGGACTACGACGGAGACGACGGTATCGAGCAGTACATGATCGACCTCGCCGCCGCGAATCCGGGCATCCTCGACCTCGAGACCATCGGGACCACCGTGCAGGGGCGGGATATCCTCGCGCTCCGCCTGACCAACGAGGCCCTCGGTGGCGACAAGCCCGCCGTCCTCTACTCGTCGACCATCCACGCCCGCGAATGGATCTCCACCGAGGTGAACCGGAGGCTCCTCGAGTGGTTCATCAAGGGCTGGCGCGAGGAGAAGCCCGACGTCGTCAACATCCTGAACACGGAAGAGCTGTGGTTCGTCCTGGTCCAGAACCCGGACGGCTACCAGTACACCTTCGACGTGGACCGGCTGTGGCGGAAGAACCTCCACGACAACGATGGAGACGGTGAGATCACCTCACTTGACGGGGTCGACCTCAACCGCAACTTCCCCGAGCACTGGAACTACGACGACGAAGGTTCGGGCACGATCTTCTCGGACGAGACCTATCGGGGAACCTCGCCGGGCTCCGAGCCCGAGACGCAGGCGATGATCGGCCTGATCGAGGACATCCACCCCGTGTTCCACATCTCCTATCACTCGTTCGGGCAGCTGCTCCTGTATCCCTTCGGCTTCCAGGTGAACACGCCGTCGGCGGACGACCCGATCTACGTGGCGTGGGCCGGCACGGACAAGAAGCCGGCCGTGCAGGGCTTCAACCCGGGTGTGGGCGCCGACCTCTACACCACCAACGGCGAGCAGACGGACTGGGCGGCCGCGGACGAGGGCGCGCTCGCGATCACGCCCGAGCTGAGCGAAGGCAACGACCAGAACGGGTTCGAGTTCCCCGACAGCGAGGGCGAGATCCAGCACGAGTTCAACATCAACAAGGACTTCGCCGTCGCGGCTGCCAAGTCGGCGACCGACCCGGACAACCCGGTCTCGCCGGTGAACATCAAGACGCAGCCCTTCTACACGAACTTCGCGACGGTGGACCCGCAGAAGTCGTTCAACCCGATGAGCGACTTCACGTTCGCCCACTCGTTCAACGGCGACGACCAGCTGGTGCAGGTCCTAGCGCGGCGCGACCTCGACAATGACGGGGACGAGGACGACGTCTCGCTCAACTACTCCATCGACGGCGGCCCGCCGGTGAAGGATGTCGAGACGGAAGAATGGATCGGGGGCGATCGTTACGGAGGCCCGGGCGACACCTACTACCACATCGTTGGCGGGCACGTGCTGAACGCTCCGCAGGGGAGCAACGTGAAGGTGTGGTTCACGGGCGCCGGCAAGACCAGCGACTCGTTCACGTTCCACGTCGACCAGGCGAGCGCGGACGACGTGTTGATCCTGGCCGACACCGACTACACCGGCACCTCGAACTTCCCGGCCTATCCGGCCGGCACGACCAGCCCGCCCTCGCTGGACGTCTACGAAGAGGCCGTGGACAACGCCGGGTACTCCTACGACACGTACGACGTGGACGCGCTGGGAGCGCCGGACCACCTGGGAGTGCTCAGTCACTACGACGCGGTGATCTGGTACACGGCCGACGATCTGCTCTCCCGGATCGCTGGTCAGCCCGGAGGCACCGGAGCCGAGACGCAGGCGAACACGATGATGCTCCAGGTTCGCGCGTACCTGAACGAGGGCGGCCGGCTCCTCTACACGGGCAGGCACGCTGGGTGGCAGTTCGCGAACGCGTTCGACTACAACCCGGTGAGCACCCCGCCGCTCTGCGACGCCGTGGACCTGACAGCGAACGACGGGTGCCTGTTCCTCTCGGACGACTTCCTCCAATACTGGCTGGGCGCGTACCTGTTCGTCGAAGACGGCGGGGCGGACCCCGAGACGGGCGACTCGTTCGATGCGAGTGGCTTCGACCCACCGTTCGGCGGCGCGAGCACGTCTCCGTGGGCGATCGATCAATCGTTCGAGGCCGGCCGAGACGCCACCAACCAGTCGTTCGTCACCACCAGCAGCATCCTGAAGGTCGGCACGTACCCGCAGTTCACGAGCACGGCACCGGCGAAGTGGGACACGGGTCTGGCGGGAGCCTACTCACCGCATACGGGAACCCAGTACCTCTACTCGCAGCGGGCCGACATCCGCTACCAGCGTCTGCTGAACACGCTGTCACCCACACCGGGTGACGACCATCTGTCGTTCTTCATGTCGCACGACACCGAGCTCGACTGGGACTTCGTGTTCGTCGAGGCCCACACACCCGGGCAGGACGACTGGGTCACGCTCCCGGCGGTCGACGAGAACGACGAGGCGATCACGAGCAACAGCACGGGCGAGTCCTGCCCAGAAGGCTGGGCCGAGCTCCATCCGTTCATCGTCAACACGTACGAGGGCGCGGATTGTTCGGGCGCCAACTGGAACGCGACCTCCGGCCGCTCACCCGGCTGGCAACAGTGGAACGTCGACCTGTCGGCATGGGACAACGAGCAGGTCGAGGTCTCGATCTCCTACGCGAGCGACTGGTCATCGCAAGGCCTGGGCGTGTGGGTCGACGACATCGACGCTCCGGGGCTCGCGGCCGACAACGGCTTCGAGGCCGGCCTCGGCACCTGGGTCGTCGGCGATCCGACGGACGTGGGGAGCGGTGTCAACGCGCTCGACTGGATCCCGACGGGGGACGTCGGCTTCGTCGAGGGAGCCGCGACGTCGATGGACCCGTCCGACGCGGACTTCCGGACGCTCTACCTGGGGTTCGCGTTCGAGAACGTCAGCGACCCGGCCGGGCGTGACGACCTGATGCAACGGGCGCTGGACTACCTGACGGCGCCGTAGGGCAGCGAGCGGGGCCGGTGGCGCACGCCGCCGGCCCCGCCGATCTCCAGACCGCCGGGGACCGAAACCCGGCGTATCTTGCCCTGGCGATCTCCTCGCGCCTGAAGACGGGATGTGACGGACTACCTCCCGGACCTGCGTGTGCGCGTGGCACCCTGAGCTGCCGCTAGGGTCCGTCCATGGCACCGGAGCGTCGGGTCTCGCTCGTCCTGTGTGACGGCACTGGAGCGCTCCTCGGGATGTTGCCGGCCTTTACCGTCGACGACCCGTGGTGGCCGGAGATGCGTCCCGTCATCGCAGCCGCACGCGAGCGCTTCGGCGCCGAGGTGGTCGTGCTCCGAATGCTGGACGTCGTGTCGGAGACTCGCAATGGGGGCGACGTCACTTACCTGGCCGAGCTCGTCGGCGAGCCACCCCGCGATCTGCCGCTCACGCCCGCGCCGGCGAACGTCAACGGGGAGCAGCCCCTACGCGCAGCATGGGCGCGTCCCGGGGGCGTAGCGACCACGATCGCGTGGGCCGACGACGCGCTCGCGGCCATCGGCCGTCGGCGTGTGGGCCCGGTCGTGCAGATCAAGACGTGGAACCTCTCCTCGATCCTGCGATTACCCACGGCCGACGGCGACGTCTGGTGCAAGAGCGTGCCGCCCTTCCTCGCGCACGAGGGCGGGATCATCGCGCTGGTCGGCGACGACGACACCACGCTCGTCCCGCCGCTGCTTGCCTCGGAGCCGGCGACGGGAACCGTACTGCTGGGCGACGTTCCCGGCGACGACGACTGGGACGCATCCGAGGGTCGGCTCCTCACGATGGTCCAGACCCTGGTCCGGCTGCAGGCTCGGTGGACGGATCGGGTCGACGAACTTCTCATCGCCGGCCTGCCCGACTGGCGGACCCGATCCCTCACAGAGCTCGTCGAGGCCGTCGTGTCACGACGGGACGTCCGCGAGCAGCTCGCGGACGTCGAGCTCCGGGCGCTCGACGCGCTCACCGGTCGCCTCCCGGATCGTTTCGCGGCTCTCGATGCCTGCGGCATCCCCGAGACGCTCGTCCACGGAGACTTCCACCGGGGCAATTGGCGTTTCGACGGACACGCGCTCGTGCTCCTGGACTGGGGCGACACCGGCGTCGGACACCCGCTGCTCGACATGTCCTCGTTCGAGGACAACGTGCCCGACGACGTTCGGCTACGCGTGCGAGCGGCATGGATCGATGCGTGGAGAGGCGAGCTCCCCGGAGCCGACCCCTCAATGGCCGCCGAGTTGATCGCGCCCATCGCGGCGCTGCGCCGGGCGGTGAAGTATCAGGAGTTCCTCGACCGGATCGAACCCAGCGAGCGCCGCTACCACGCATCCGACGTTCGAGAGTGGTTGCGGGTGGCTCTCGAACAAGCCACCGACGGTGGGCGAGGGGGGAGTTGAACCCCCACGTCCTTGCGGACACAGGAACCTGAATCCTGCGCGTCTGCCAATTCCGCCACTCGCCCGAGCGAAAACGAATCGTAGCAGTCGTCTTCCTTGCTTCCTGGCGAGGTTCCGGGTTCGGCGTGCGGGGTAGAATCCGCGCGATCCGCCTTCCGACCAGCGGAAACAGCGCCTGTGCCCATCCTTCGTGACTTCGAGCGACGTCTCGGCGGCCTCGTCGAGGGCTTCTTCGCGACCACCTTCCGCTCGGGCCTCCAGCCGGTCGAGCTGGCCAAGGGGATGATGCGCGAGATGGACGCGAGCAAGACCGTCGGGGTCAAGGAGGTCTGGGCCCCCAACCGCTACGTGTTCACGCTGTCCGAATCCGACGCCCAGCGGTTCGAGCAGGCGGAGCAGGCGCTGGTCGGCGAGCTCAAGCAGGTGGTGCGCGAGGCCGCAGCCGAGCGCGGATGGGGCCTCGTGGGCCCCCCGGAGGTCGAGTTCGAGGTCGACCCGGATCTCGGCAAGGGGCGGTTCGGGTGCGAGGCGTCGTTCGTCGAGGGCGAGGAGGAGCTGGCGCCGCAGCCGGCCGTGGGCGAGCGGGGCTCGCTGGTCCGCCTGGCCGACGGGGTCAGCACCGCGCTCACCAAGCCCTCCGTCACGATCGGGCGGCTCCCCGAATGCGACGTGGTCGTGGACGACGCGGGGGCCTCCCGCCAGCACGCCCGGATCCGGCGCACCGAGGGCGGGTTCGTCTTGACAGACCTGGGCTCGACGAACGGGACGATGGTCAACGGCGAACCCATCCAGGAGCACGTCCTCGAGCACGGCGACCGCATCACGATCGGCGAGACCGAGCTCGAGTTCCGGAGCGGCTGAGCGTGTCGCCGTTCGTCCTGTCGGTCCTGAAGTACTCGTTGCTCGTCCTGCTCTACTTCTTCGTGTTCCGCGCGATCCGCTCGGTCGCGGTGGATGTCGGCGGGCGCAAGCGGGGCGCCACGACCCAGATGCGGACCCCGGCTCCCGCGAGGACCGCCAAGCCGTCGAAGGGCGGCAGGGCGCCCACGCAGGTCGTCGTGCACGACGCCGGCGGTGGGAAGCCCGTCACGGTCAAGCTCCGGGATACGATCGAGATCGGCCGCGGCGACCGATGTGCGATTCGCCTCCAAGACACGTACGTTTCACAGGTGCACGCACGCCTGTACAGGAAAGACAGCTCCTGGTACGTCGAGGATCAGGGGTCGACCAACGGAACGCTGCTCAACGACCGTCGCGTCGACGCCTCGGTCGAGGTCCACGCCGGCGACGTCCTGAAGGTCGGCAAGACCGTCCTGGAGCTCAAGCGATGAAGGTGCGCGTGGGCGCCACGACGGACATCGGCCAGGTCCGCGAGGGTAACGAGGACTCGTACCTGGTGCTCGAACCCCTGTACGCGGTCGCGGACGGGATGGGCGGACACCGGGGCGGCGAGGTCGCTTCCAGCCTGGCGCTCGAGACCGTCCAGGGGATGTTCGACCGCCAGGAGGGCTCGCTCGCCGAACAGGTCGCCGAGGCCAACCGCGCGGTGTTCGACCGCTCGCAGAACGATCGCAGCGTCTCGGGCATGGGGACGACGTTGACCGCGGCCCGGGTCGACGGCAGCCGGGTGCATCTCGTGCACGTGGGCGACTCCCGGGCGTATCTCCTGCGCGGCGGCGAGCTCACGCAGGTCACCGAGGACCACACGCTCGTCCACCGCATGGTGATGGAGGGCGAGATCACCGCGGAGGAGGCCGAGACCCACCCGCACCGGAGCATCCTCACACGGGCGCTCGGCGTCGACCAGACGATCCAGGTCGACGAGGCCGACATCGAGGTCGTCTCCGGCGACCGGCTCCTGTTGTGCACGGACGGGCTCACCGGCATGGTCCCCGAGGGGCAGATCCGCGAGATCCTGCTCGAGACCCCAGATCCGCAGGCGGCCGTCGAGAAGCTCATCAAGGTCGCGAACCGCGCAGGCGGCATCGACAACATCACGGCGGTGATCCTCGACTTCGTGGATGACGGCGGCGGCCCGGGCGCGACGAAGGAGTCCGCCATCCCCCAGCAGCCCACGATGGAGCAACCGATCCCGCCGGCGGCTCCCTCCAACCGCTCCGACATCACGATCGTCGGCGCGCCGATCCCGGCGCCGCGCCCCGAAGCCAAGGCGTCATCGTCGCCGCGCGACGGACAGACGTATCGCACGGAGCGGCTGACGCCGGAGCCCGGACCCCAAGGCGTACGTCCTTCGTCCCGCCGCGTCGGGAGGAAGGTGGGGATCTGGACGGGCGTGACGCTCGCGATCGTTGCGCTCGGCCTGGTGGGCCTCCGCCTCTACCTCGACACCCAGTGGTTCGTCGGCGTCTCGAACGGCCGCGTGGCGATCTTCCGCGGCGTCCCGGCGGAGGTCGGCGGGTTCGAGCTGCACTCGGTCGTGGTCGAGACCTCGATCCCGGCCGGGCGGGCCGAGTCCATCGGCTTCTATCGAGGTCTCCCCGACGGCATCACGGCGGACGACCGAGCCGGTGCGGAGGCCATCGTGGAGAGCATCCGCGAGGACGTCGCCCGGTTCGAGCAGTCCACTCCGTGAGTCGCGCGGCGGCGCCGAAGAGCCGCACGTCGGCGCCGAAGAGCCGCACGTCGCTCGCGCCTTCGGTCGCGTTCACGATCTTGGCGTTGATCCTGTCGGTCGGCGCGTACGTGATCGCCGGGTTCGGCAAGCGCGGTCAGCTCCCGGCCACCTCCGCGCTCTACGTGACGATCTTCGCGGCGGGGTACGCGGGCGCGCTGCTCGTGACCCGCGTGTTCGCGCCGCGGGCCGACCCCGCGCTGTTCCCCACCGCGGCGGTGCTGGTCGGCCTCGGCTTCGCGATGATCTTCCGGCTCTCGGGCGGCCTGGCGGCCGAACAGGCGACCTGGATCGTCGTCGGGCTGATCGCGTACGCGCTCACGCTGATCGTCGTGCGCGACGCGCGGATGCTCGACGCGTACACCTACACGATCGGCCTCCTCGGCTTGCTGCTGCTGCTCCTGCCGGTCGCGCCGGGCATCGGCCAGACGATCAACGGGGCGCGGCTGTGGGTGCAGATCGGGCCGGTCGGGTTCCAACCGGCCGAGATCGGCAAGGTGCTCATCGTGATCTTCCTCGCGTCGTACCTGAACCAGAAGCGCGAGCTGCTCCAGGTCGCGACCTCCCGGTTCGGGCCGTTCCGGCTCCCGCCGGTCAAGCATCTGGCTCCCGTGCTGCTCGCTTGGGGCGCCTCGCTCGCGATCCTGTTCCTGCAGAAGGATCTCGGCGCCTCGCTGCTGTACTTCGGGATCTTCGTCGTGATGCTCTGGGTCGCGACGGGGCGCGCCGCGTACCTGGTGATCGGCCTGATCCTGTTCGTCGTGGGCGCCTACGCGGGGTGGCTGCTGTTCGACCACGTCCAGCTGCGTGTCGACATCTGGCTGCACGCGCTCGACCCCGCGAAGGTGTTCGCGCAGGGCTACGGGCAGCTCGCGCAGGCGCAATTCGGGATGGCGAGCGGCGGGATCGTCGGGACCGGGCTCGGCCAAGGGTCGCCCGGCCTGATCCCGTTCGCCGCCACCGACTTCATCTTCGCGGCGATCGGCGAGGAGCTCGGGCTGCTCGGCACCACCGCGGTGCTGCTCCTGGTCCTCGTGCTCGTCGGCAAGGGGCTGCGCGTCGGGCTCCGCGCGCCCGACGGCTTCTCCACGCTGCTCGCGGTCGGCCTGTCGACGCTGATCGCGCTCCAAGCGTTCGTGATCGTGGGTGGGGTGACGCGGATCATCCCGCTCACCGGTGTCACGTTGCCTTTCGTCAGCTACGGGGGCTCGAGCCTCATCTCGAACTTCGTCCTGCTCGGGCTGCTCGTGCGTGTCTCGAGCGGGCCGCTCGCGCCCCGAGAACGATCCGCCCGCCTCGGCCTGGTCGAACGGGTGGACACCTAGCAGTGGGTGAAACGTAGATGGAGCGGCAGATCCGCAAGCTCGGGATGGCTCTGCTCGCGCTGTTCTTGATCGCGTTCGTGCAGATCAACTACATCCAGGTGTTCGCCGCCGACCGCATCGCCAACGACCCCGCGAACGCGCAACGCCAGCTGATCGCCGAGTACAAGATCGACCGCGGCAGCATCCTGGCGGCGGACGGAACGACGGTCCTCGCCTCCAGCCGCAAGAGTCCCGGCGCGCTCCGGTTCCAGCGGCGCTACCCGCACGCCGAGCTGTACGCGCACGAGACCGGTTTCTACTCCTTCGTGTTCGGGCGGAGCGAACTCGAGCAGAGCTACAACGCCTTCCTCACCGGCGACGCCGCCGAGCTGCTGCCGCAGACGCTCACCGACCTGATCCTCGGCCGACCGAAGCAGGGCGCCACGATCGTGACCACGCTCGTGCCCCAGATCCAGGAGGCCGCGGCGGCCGCGGCCGCCGCCGAATCCGGCAACGTCGCGATCGCGGCGATCGACCCGTCAACCGGCGACGTGCTCGCCCTGGTCTCGGAGCCGAGCTACGACCCGAACCTGCTCGCGTCGCAGGACCCCAAGGTCGTCCGCGACGCGTGGGACGAGCTCAACGCCGATCCCGAGAAGCCGCTGCTCTCGCGCGCGAGCGACGAGCTGTTCCCACCCGGCTCGACGTTCAAGCTGGTGACGGCGTCCGCCGCGCTCGAGAACGGGTTCGGCCCGGAGAGCCTGTGGCCCAACCCGAACGAGCTCGACCTCCCGCTCACCGACGCGACGATCCAGAACTTCGGCGGTGGGACATGTTCGGGCGGGTCGCAGATCACGATGGCCGACGCGCTCCGGCAGTCCTGCAACGTCGTGTTCGGCGGGATCGGCCTCGCGCTCGGTCCCGAGAAGCTGGCCGAGGAGGCGCGCAAGTACGGGTTCACAGCCGAGGCCGGCGAGGAGCTCGTGCCGTTCGACATCCCGTGGACCTCGGGCGTGTTCCCCGCGCCCGAGACGTTCGAGGGCCGCGATCCCGCCGTCGCGGTCTCGGCGATCGGGCAGCAGGATGTCGCCGCGAACCCCCTGCAGATGGCGCTCGTCGGCGCGGCGATCGCGAACGGCGGCGTCGAGATGCAGCCGCGCCTGGTCACCGAGGCCCGCGACCCGAGCGGGCGCGTGATCGCGACGTTCGACCCGAAGGAGTTCTCGCGGCCGCTGTCACCCGCGAACGCCGCCGCCCTCACCCAGATGATGATCGGCGTCGTCGAGGGCGGGACGGGCACCGCGGCCCAGATCCCCGGCGTCACGGTGGCGGGCAAGACGGGTACCGCCCAACACGGCGAGGGCGCGAACCCGCATGCGTGGTTCGTATGCTTCGCGCCGGCGGAAGCTCCCCAGATCGCCGTCGCGGTGATCGTGCTCGACGGCGGTAGCCTTGGCAGCGAAGCGACGGGAGGGCAGGTCGCCGCGCCGATCGCGAGGTCGGTCCTCGAGGCCGCCCTGGGCGTGTAGAACACACCGAAGAGGAGGAGGTTCCGAAGATCGATCTGCCGGTGACCCTCGGGGGCCGCTACCGCATCGAGCGCGAGCTCGGCCGCGGCGGCATGGCCAAGGTCTTCCTCGGCACGGACACGGTGCTCGGCCGAACCGTGGCCGTGAAGGTCCTGGCGCCCCAGTACGCCGACGACGACAGCTTCGTGCAGCGGTTCCGTCGCGAGGCGCAGGCCGCCGCGAGCATCACCCACCCGAACATCGTCTCGGTCTTCGACACGGGTTCGGACGACGGCGTGCACTTCATCGTGATGGAGTACGTGGAGGGTCGCACGCTCGCCGAGATCCTCGCGGGCGGAGGACGCATCCTTCCCGACCGCGCGATCGACATCGCGATCGACGTCGACCGAGCGCTCGAGGCCGCGCACGCGCGGGGCGTGATCCACCGCGACATCAAGCCGGGCAACATCATGCTCGACCCGCGCGGCGACGTGAAGGTCACGGACTTCGGCATCGCGCGGGTCACCACGACGGCCGACACCGTCGCGCAGACGGCGGCGATCATGGGGACGGCGGCGTACCTGTCGCCGGAGCAGGCGCAGGGGCTGCCCAACGACGGGCGCTCGGACATCTACTCGCTCGGGTGCGTGCTGTACGAGATGGTCACGGGGCGCCCGCCCTTCCTCGGCGACTCGCCCGTCGCGGTCGCCTCCAAGCAGGTCCTCGAGCAGCCGGTGCCGCCGTCCCGGCTCAACCCGGACGTGACCGGCGACCTGGACGCCGTGATACTCCGGGCGCTCGCGAAGAACCCTGCGAACCGCTACCAGTCCGCCGACGAGATGCGCGCCGATCTCGAGCGCGCCAAGCGCGGGCTCCCGGTGCTCGCGACCCCGCTGCTCGTCGCCGGCGCCACCCAGGTCCTCGGCCCCCCACCCGCGCACGCGACCGAGGTGCTGCCGCCGCCAGAACCCGAGCGCGGCACCAACTGGGTGCCGATCGTCGTCACCCTGATCTTGATCGCGCTGCTCGGCGCTCTGCTGTGGTTCCTGGCCGCCAACGTCCTCAACAACGACGACCAGCAGACGGGCGTACTGGTCACCGTCCCGAACGTGGTGGGCGAGAAGCGGGCGCAGGCCATCAGCGATCTGCAGGACAACGGGCTGGCGGTCGGGACGATCACGCCCGTCCCGGCGGCCGACGACACCCAGGACCCGGGCACCGTGCTCGAGCAGGACCCCGCGGCCGGCGCCGAGGTCGACCGGGGCTCGAAGGTGAACCTCACGATCGTCGCGGCGCCCGACACGGTGCCGATCCCGAACCTCGAGGGTGCGTCGGTGCAGGAGGCCCAGGCCACGCTCGTCGGTCTCGGCCTCGAGCCGGGCGGGCCGGTCGAGGAGCCGAGCGACACCGTCCCCGAAGGGGACGTGACGCGGACCGACCCCGCCTCCGGGCAGGAGGCCGACCCGGGTTCGACCGTGACGATCTTCGTCTCGACCGGACCCGAGCAGGTCGCGGTGCCCGAGGTGCGGTGCCAGAGCTTCGGCTCGGCCCAGAACGAGCTCTCCAAGGCCGGCTTGAACTCGGTGATCTCCAGCGACACCGTGGACGTCAACCCCGCGTGCCCGCTGGGCAACAAGGTGGCCGCGCAGGATCCGGCACCGGGCACCCAGGTCGACCCGGGGACGACCGTGACGCTGTTCCAGGGAGCCGAGGGCCCGACCGGCCCTACGGGCGCGACGCCCTAGCATGGGGGCCTGGTTCGCCCACGAGGAGTTCACGGACGAGGAGCGAGCCCGGCTCGCGTCGCACTTCACCAACCTCGACGGCCCGGTCTTCGCACTGACCAACCTGCCCGAGGTCGTCAAGGGCGCCCTGTTCGCGCGCTACTCGCGGACACCGAAGTCCCTCCGCCGCCTGTTCCTCGACGAGTTCGCCGAGCCGCTCGAGGCCGGCGCGGTCGCGGGTCTCGAGGGCGTCAAGGTCGACAAGGCCGAGCAGCTGTTCGATCGGGTGTTCTTCGAGTTCGGCGACGATTCGGTCGCGCAGCTCGGCGGCGTGCACCTCGCGTGCGAGCAGGCCTCGCAGCTGCTCGCCAAGGCGATCGAATGGGGCCGCCTGGCCGCGTACCTCGAGCAGTCGACCCGCTACATGCGCTACGACGACCGGCCCGGCGGGCACTGGCGGCTGACGGCGCCGCCCGAGATCGAGGGCGGCCCCGCCGGTGAGGCGTACGAGGCGTACGCCACGCGGACGTTCGAGGCGTACGGGCGGATGTTCCAGCCCCTGTTCGACCTGTTCGCCGAGCGCTTCCCCAAGGACCCGAACGACTCCGACTTCCTCTATCGCTCGACGATCACCGCGAAGACGTGCGACACGCTCCGGGTGCTGCTGCCGGCCGGGACGCGTTCGAACCTGGGCGTGTTCGCGACCGGTCAGGCGTACGAGCAGATGCTGATCCGGATGCACGCGCACCCGCTGGCGGAGGTCCGCGACTACGCCGACCTGATGCTCGTCGAGCTCCGCAAGGTGATCCCCGCGTTCCTCAAGCGCGTCGATCTCCCCGACCGCGGCGTCGCGTGGACCCGCTACCTCGCGGAGACGCGCAACGCCACGGCTGAGGTCACGGCGAAGTTCACCGAGGGCGTCGAGCCGGGTCACCGCGACGCCGTGACGCTCACCGACTACGACCCGCTCGGCGAGGAGAAGGTGATCGCCGCGGCGATGTACGCCACCTCGGACCTGCCCGACGACCGCCTCCAATCGCTCGCCCACACGATGAGCGCCGACGAGCGCGACGCGGTGCTGCGCGCCTACGTCGGCGAGCGCGGCAACCGGCGGCACAAACCTGGTCGCGCGTTCGAGCGCACGGGGTACCGCTTCGACGTGCTCTGCGACTACGGCGCGTTCCGCGACCTCCAGCGCCACCGCCTGCTCACGCTCGAATGGCAGCGACTGTCGCCCGAGCAGGGGTTCGACACGCCGGAGGTGATCGCCGACGCCGGGATGACCGACGCGTGGCACCGCGTGATGGAGGACTCGGCCTCGACCTGGGCGACGCTCTCGGAGCAGGCCGGCCCCGACGTCGCGCAGTACGCGGTCGCGATGGCCTACCGGATCCGGTTCGTGATGCAGATGAGCGCGCGGGAGGCGATGCACCTGATCGAGCTCCGTTCGTCGCCGCAGGGCCACCCGACCTACCGCCGCGTCGCACACCGGATGCACGACCTGATCGACACCACCGCCGGCCACCGCGCGATCGCCAAGACGATGGCGTACCTCGACACGAGCGACGTCGATCTCGAACGCCTCGAGGCCGAGCGCCGAGCCGAGGCGAAGCGGAAGGCTACGCGGGCGGGCTGAGCCCTACCCGGTGCCGAGGATCTCGGCGAGGTCGAAGCTCACCGGCTCCTCCAACTGCTCGAACGTGCACGAACGTGGATCGCGGTCGGACCGCCACCGGACGAACTGCCCCGTGTGCCGGAACCGGTTCCCCTCCATGTGATCGTAGCGAGCCTCGACCACGCGTTCGGGACGCAGCGGGACGAACGAGAGGTCCTTCTTCGGGTTCCAGCGGCTGCCCTCCGCGCTCCGAGGGGTCCGGGCCTCGGCCATCGCCTGCTCCCAGTCCCACGGGTGGCCGTCGAACGTCGTCACCCACGGCTGGAGCTCCTCGAGCAGCGCGCGGCGTCGCTCCATCGGGAACGCGCCGATCACCCCGACGTTGGCGAGCACGCCCGCGTCGTCGTAGAGCCCGAGCAGGAGCGACCCGACGGCGTCGGGGCCGCTCTTGTGGAGCCGGTAGCCGGCGACGACGCAGTCGGCGGTGCGCTCGTGCTTGATCTTGAACATCACCCGCTTGTCCTGCTGGTAGATCCCCTCGAGCGGCTTGGCGACCACCCCGTCCAGGCCGGCGCCCTCGAACTCCTCGAACCACCGTCGCGCGACCTCCACGTCCCTCGTGGCTGGCGTGACGTGGATCGGCGAGCTCGCGTCCGCGAGTGCGTCCTCGAGCGCGGCCCGCCGCTCGGCGAAGGGTCGCCTCGTGAGGTCGTCGTCGCCCAGGGCGAGCAGGTCGAACGCGATGACGTGGGCCGGCGTGGCCTCGGCCAGCATCCGGACGCGGCTATCGGCGGGGTGGATCCGCTGCTGGAGCGTCTCGAACTCGAGCCGGTGCAGGTCGGGGTCGGGGACCACGATCTCGCCGTCGACCACGGCGCGTTCGGGCAGGTTCGCCTTGATGGCCTGCGCGACCTCGGGGAAGTAGCGGGTCATCGGCCGCTCGTTGCGGCTGCCGATCTCGACCTCGTCGCCGTCGCGGAAGACGATCGAGCGGAACCCGTCCCACTTGGGCTCGTAAGCGAACGGGCCCTCGGGGATCTCCTTGATCGACTTCGCGAGCATCGGGGCGACGGGCGGCATGACGGGCAGACGCATCCGCCCATCTTGCACGACCCGGCGCCTCGGGGGCGCGCCGACCTCAGGACGCCAGGGCCACGCTCACGCGTTCGATCGGGGCGGGGCTGGCGACCGCGACGCCGGCCAACTCGGAGCCGGTCGTTGCGTCCATGACCTCGACCCGGTCGTCGAACGCGACGTACAGGCGCTCGCCGTCGGCCGAGAGCCCGAGCCCGGACACGTCGTCGGTCTCCCACGTGCGGAGGACCTCGAAGGTGTCCGTGTCGATCTTCGTGACCCCGGAGTGCTCGCCCGACGTGCCGACGAACAGCGCCGAGCCATTCGCGCTCACGACCGCCGACGTGTGACGGACGCCCGGGACGGCGAGGTCGATCGGGGCCGTGTGGATCTCGAGCGACGCCGTGTCCATGACGGTGACGAGCCCGAGCGTCGCGTCGACGATGTAGAGCAGGCGGCCGTTCGGTGAGGTGGCCATCGCCTGCTCGCTCGCGGGCCGGTCCCACAGCTCCTCCGGCAGGCCGACGCAGTGCGCCCAACCCTCCTGGAGGCTCAGGACGTGGACGAACGACACCGTCGCGTCATTCGGGACCGGGGCGTGGTGCGGCGCGTACCCGGGGCGGGCACTCGAATAGAGCGTGTACAGCTGGTCGTCGTTGGGCGAGATGATCTGCTGGAGGCGGATGCCCGGCATCCGCTCGGGCGGGGTCTTGTACGGCCCGAACACCGGGTAGACCCGTCCTCGCTTGAGGTCCAGGACGGTGACGCGGTACACGGTCGGCGCCTCGGCGGGCAGGTGCTGGATCATGAAGAGCTGACGGTCGTCGGTCGAGAAGGCCTCCGGCTCGAAGTTCCCTCGCAGGTCGTAGGTCCGTGGCTGCTCGGCGCCGGTCGGGTCGGCCACGACGATCGGCGTCCTCGAACGCGGCAGCGGGACCTCCGGGTCCCAACCGTCGGGGAGCGGATCGGTCAGCGCGACGGCCGCCCCGCTCTCCGAGACGACCCGAACGTCGAGCGTGCCGTCCAGGCTGACGTCGGAGGCGGACTCGGCGTCCGCACCGTCGAAGGTCTCGAGCAGCGTGGAACCAGCCGAAGGCGTGGCCGAGAGCAGCCACGAGCCCCCGAGGCTCGCCACGGTCCGCGGGCGATCGAACAGCACCGACCCGCTCGGGATCTGGACCACCAGCGGTCCGGCCTGGGTCGACAGGAGCAGGGTCTCGCGTGGCACCGGCCGGTCGGCCGCGTCGTCCGGCGCACCCTGCGTGCACGCCGCCAGCCCGAGGGCCACCACGGACTGCGCCACCATGAGCTTCCTCAGCATCTGCGACCTCCCGTTCGGTCCGGATAGGGCGAGGACGTCTCGTTGCTCCGCCTTCGACACAACTACCCCCGTGGTGGCCGGATGGTTCCCGGGAACCCGGGACGCCTCCGGCGGGTCTGCTCGGTGGGTCGAACGGAACAGGAGGAGGGGCCGGATGCGCAGACGAGGGTGGATCGGCGTCGCGGTGCTCGTCGGGGCGACGTTCGCGGGCGCCCCGGTCGCGCGGGCGGACGGCGGCGCGTATCTCGACCTCGACCGGACCCACTACCTCCCCGGCCAGACGGCGTGGTTCGAGGGCTACGTGTCGATCCCCCGAGCCAAGCAGGACCTGATCGAACGCGGCCCGTTCTACGTGTTCGTCGTGCCGCCGCGGACGGCGGTGACCGAGGGCCAGCCGATCCCGGCCGAAGCCATCCGGGCCGGCACCGCCTCGATCGAGCGGGACCGCGGATCGGTCTTCGAGCTGCACGGGTCGTTCGTCGTCCCCGAGCTCGCGGGGCGCACGTACGCGCTCTCGGTCTGCAACGACCCCTGCACGATCTCGGGGTTCCGCGAACCCCTCACCGGGACCATCTCGATCGTCGCCACCGCGCGAGAGGGAGAGCTCCTGACCGAGGTCAGCCGTCTGAACGGACGGAACTGGAGCCTGCGCCATCAGGTCCGCAAGGGCGAGCGGGCGAACCTGGAGACCCGCGCGCTGCTCACGGACGCCGAGATCGCGCGGTCAGCGCTGGCGAGCCGGGTCCGCGAGTTGGAGTCGGTCGGGCAGCAGGTGCCACCAGCGGCAACGCCGCGTCCGTTGCTGCCCGCCTGGTCGGCCGTGTTCCTCGGCGTCGGGCTGCTGGGGTTGGCGCTCGCACTCGCCGTCCGGCGCAGGCGGCGCCTCGAGCCCGGCGTCCCCGACCACATCGCAGCCCCCGTCATCGAGCCATCGGTTGCTCGGGACATCGAGGTCGGAGCGCGCTGACGCTTCGGGTAGCCTTCGGCGATGGATCGACAGACCGCGTTCCTGCTGGCCCTCGGGCTGCTGATCCTCGCCGCCGCAGTGGTGTCGGTGACCGGCTGGATCCTGTTCGTTCGCGACCGCCGCGCCGGAGTAGCCGGCGCGAAGGACCCCGAGCCGGTGCCCTTGCCCTCCGGCGAAGGCCGTGCGACACTCTCGAACGATGATTGAACGACCGTTCAACAACGCCTCCGGCTTCCTCGTACCCACCCCTTAGGGGTCGTGCGCGGGCCGCATCCGGCCTGCTCAGGCCCCCTTCGACCCTCGCGACCGCGGGGGTCGTCCGTTATCCGGCTCGTTATCTGGCCACCCGGCAGGGGTATGGAGGGGACGGCATGATCGATCTCACGTACGAAGAGCGGATCCGGCGAGAGGCGGACAACCTCCGCACGCACTGGGCCTCGAGCCCACGATGGGAGGGCATCGAGAGGCCGTTCGAAGCCGAGGACGTGATCTCCCTCCGCGGCTCGATCACGGTCGAGCACACCCTGGCGCGGCTCGGCGCCGAGCGGCTGTGGTGGCTGATGACGACCAAGGACCACGTGCCCGCCCTCGGCGCGTTGACCGGCGGGCAGGCGGTCGAGATGGTCAAGGCAGGGCTCCAAGCGATCTACGTCTCGGGCTGGCAGGTGGCCGCGGACGCGAACCTCGCCGGGCAGACGTACCCCGATCAATCGCTGTACCCCGCCAACAGCGTTCCGGCGGTCGTGCGGCGGATCAACAACGCGCTGCAACGCGCGGACCAGATCGCGTGGTCCGACGGTGACACGGGCACCTCCTGGATGGCGCCGGTCGTCGCCGACGCGGAGGCCGGTTTCGGCGGCGCGCTGAACGCGTTCGAGCTGATGAAGGCGCTGATCGAGAGCGGCGCCGCGGGCGTCCACTTCGAGGACCAGCTCGCGAGCGAGAAGAAGTGCGGGCACCTTGGCGGCAAGGTGCTCGTCCCGACGTCACAGTTCGTCCGGACGCTCGGTGCAGCGCGGCTGGCCGCCGACGTCCTGGGCGTGCCGACGGTGCTCGTGGCGCGGACCGACGCCGAGTCCGCCACGCTGCTCACGAGCGACGTCGACGAGGCCGACCGTCCGTTCATCGAGGGCGACCGGACGGCCGAGGGGTTCTTCCGGATCCGAGGCGGCGTCGGGGCCGCGATCGCACGCGGGCTCGCGTACGCGCCGTTCGCCGACGTGCTGTGGTGCGAGACGTCCACACCCGACCTGGAGGACGCCCGGGTCTTCGCCGAAGCGATCCACGAGCGGTTCCCCGGCAAGCTGCTCGCCTACAACTGCTCGCCGAGCTTCAACTGGCGTGCGCACCTGGACGATGACCAGATCGCCAGCTTCCAGCGCGAGCTCGGGACGATGGGCTACCGCTTCCAGTTCATCACGCTCGCCGGGTTCCACGCGCTGAACGCGTCGATGTTCGAGCTGGCGAACGCCTACGCGAACGAGGGCATGAGCGCCTACGTCCGGCTCCAGGAGCGCGAGTTCGAGCTCGAGCCGCTCGGGTACTCGGCCACGCGCCACCAGGCCGAGGTCGGGACCGGCTACTTCGACCGCGTGTCCGAGGTCGTGAGCCGGGGCACGGCGTCGACCCTCGCGCTCGCGGGTTCGACCGAGCGGGCGCAGTTCGCGGCGGCCGACGGCAACGGGAAACGCGGCCGTCGCGCCGAGCGCGTCCTCGACCACGACTGAGCAATCGGCGCCTCAGGCGCGGATCGGCGGCTCCGAATCCGGTGGCGGCGCCGGTCCCGGCGACGGTTCGGGCGTCGGGGGTTCGGGCGGCGGGACCGGGCCGGGGAGCGGGTCGGGCGTCGGGAGCGGGTCGGGCGTCGGGAGCGGGTCGGGTCCCGGCGTGGGCTGCGGGTCGGGATCGGGGGTCTCGGAACGGATCATCGCTCTTTCAGCTCCTTTGGCTGCTCCTTGGGCATCTCGTTCGGCGCGTCGCTCGGCTCCTCCACCGGGTCGGTAGCCTCCTCGCTGTCCCGCGCCTCGATGGTCAGGCGATCGGCGTCGGCGGTCGCGAGCCGCGTGCCTCGGACCTCGTGCCCGCACGAGAAGAGGAGGACCTCGTAGCTGTCGCCCGCCTGCCGGAGCTTCGTCCCGTCGGGCTCGCGATCCTCGTAGTTGACCTCTGTGAAGACACCCTCGCCGCACACGGGGCAGCGCTGCCGGTCGTTGCGTCCCTCCATGCTGAGACCCGTACCCAGACCGCGGCGTCGGGAACCACGGGTCGATAGCATCTCGCGCATGCTCACGGGAGCGATCGCCGCGGCCGCGACACCGCTCACGCACGGGGGCCGCGACGTGGACGAGGGAGCCGTCGGCCCCCTCACGCGGTTCCTCGCGGACGGCGGCATCGACGGCGCGCTCGTCTGCGGCACGACAGGCGAGGGGATCCTGCTCTCGCCGCCCGAACGCGTCCGCGTCGCCGAACGCTTCGTCGAGGCTCGGCCCGATGGCTTCCAGATCGCGATCCACGCGGGAGCTCAGTCGACGGCGGACACGGTGGCGCTGGCGACGCATGCGAAGCAGATCGGGGCCGACGCGGTGGCCGTGATCGCGCCCCCCTACTTCCCGCTCGACGAACCCGCGCTGCTCGAACACCTGCGCGCGGCGGCGGAGGCGTGCGGACCGCTGCCGTTCTACGTCTACGAGTTCGCGGGCCGGTCGGGCTATGCGATCCCGGTGGCGGTGATCGAACGCCTCCGCGGGACTTCGCCGAACCTCGCGGGCCTCAAGGTGTCCGACACGCCCTGGAGCGCGATCGAACCCTACGCTCTCGAGGGTCTCGACCTGTTCGTTGGGTCGGAGCCGCTGGTGCTCGAGGCGCTCGAGCACGGCGCCGACGGCGCGGTCTCGGGCCTCGCGACCGCGTTCCCGGAGATCGTGGCCGCGCTCGTGCACGATCGCGACGCGACGGCCGGCGACCACGTGTCGACCCTCCGCACGCTGCTCGCCGGGGTCCCGTTCCACGCGGCGCTCAAGGAGGTCCTCGTCGCCCGGGGCGTCCCGATCCGTCCCGACGTTCGACCCCCGCTGCGCCCCCTCACGCCCCAGGAGCGCGAGGTCGCGTTTGACGCCGCGCGCCGCGTCGGCGCGCTCTAGTCCTGCAGCAGCGCCGGGATCCTGCGGAGATCGTCGATCGTCGCGCCCTCCCACTCCTCGACCTCGGGTCGGAGCATCTCGGCCTCCTCCTGCGGGTCGCGGATCAGCACCGATCGCATCCCCACAGCCGCCGCGCCGGAGAGCTCACGGTAGGAGCCGTCGCCCACGTAGAGGCAAGCCTGCGGCGCGACGCCGAGACGTTCGGTGGCGAGCAGGTAGATCTCGGGGTCGGGCTTGCGGAGCCCGACGTCGCACGAGAACACCTCGACGTCGACGGCTCCTCCCAGCGCCGACGCGCGCCACATCGCCGGCGCGTCGGGCGCGCACATGCTGATCAGGCCGAGCGGGTAGCCGTCGGCGCGCAGCCCCGCGAGGACCTCCTCGGCGCCGGGACGAGGGACGAACCACTTCCGGTACATCTCGGCACGGGCATCGAGGACCTCGGTGAGCTGGGCGTCCGTCGGCCACGCGCCGGCCCGGGCCGCGACGGTGCGCAGGTTCTCCTCGACGTCGCCGAGGTGGCCGGTCTGGCGTTCGATCCCGGTCGCCTGCCAGGCGGCCTTGAACGCATCGACGTCGGACTCCAGGATCGCCGCGCTCGTCTCGAGCCAGCCGTCCCAGTCCGCCCGAGGGAACTCGTACACGAGCGTCCCGAACAGGTCGAAGACGACCGCCTCGACGCGGCTCATCCGGGGCGCGGCCATTCGTCCTCGAGGATCGCGTACACGACCAGGTCGTAGAACCCGTTCGCGCCGCGTTCGCCCCCGCGCTCGATCCCCTCGCGGACGAACCCGAGACGTTCGGGGATCGCCCGGCTCCGCAGGTTGTCCACCCCGGCGCGGATCTCGATCCGGTGCAGGCCCAGGTCGCCGAACCCAACGTCGATCAGCGCGCGGACCGCCCGCGTGACCAGGCCGCGACCCTCCTCGGCGACCGAGATCCAGTACCCGATCTCGCCGCGCACGCCGAACGGGTCCCACCGCAGACCGACGCCCCCGGCGTACTGCCCGTCGACGAAGATCCCGCACCCGTCGAGCGAGCCCTGGTCGTGCACGACGCCCTCGAGCCACTTCCGCTGGTCGTCGATCGTCCGGGTGGCGTCGATCCACGGCATCCAGGGTTCGAGGCGGGGCCGTTCGAGCTCGACGAGCGCCCAGATCTCATCCAGGTCCGCCATCGTGAGCCGGCGCAGGACGGCGCCCTCGCCGAGGTCGGCGGGCAGGGGGCTCACGAGGCGGGGGTCGCGGCCTTGTGACGCTCCTCCTCGGCGAGCACCCGGCGGAGCACCTTGCCCACCATCGTCTCGGGGAGGCTGTCGCGGAGCTCGATCTGCTTGGGGGTCCGGTAGGCGGTCAGCCCGTTGGCCGGGTCACGCGCCCACGCGATCAGTTCCTCGACCGTAGCCGACTCGCCCTCCCGCAGGACGACGAACGCCTTCACGGCCTCGCCGGTCTGCTCGTCCGAGACACCGATCACGGCCGCCTTGGAGATCTTCGGGTGCCGGTACAGGGCGTCCTCGATCTCGTTGGGGTACACGTTGAACCCCGAGACCAGGATCATCTCCTTGAGCCGGTCGACGATCCGGAAGTACCCGTCCGGATCCATCACCGCGACGTCCCCGGTGTGGAACCACCCGTTGCGGATCGCGAGCGCAGTCTCCTCCGGCCGGTTCCAGTACCCGAGCATGACCTGCGGTCCCTGGATGCAGAGCTCGCCCCGCTCGCCCGGTTCGAGCGACCGGTCCGGGTCCGCCAGGTCGACGATCTTGCAGTCGGTGTCGGGCATCGGCATGCCGATCGAACCCGGCCGCGGCCCGTCCAACGGGTTCGCGTGCGTCACCGGAGAGCATTCGGTGAGCCCGTAGCCCTCGACGAGCCTGGCGCCGCCGGTGATCTGGGCGAACCGTTCGGCCACGGCGGTGGGGAGCGGCGCCGCTCCGGAGATGCAAGCCTTCACCGATCGCAGGTCGAATTTCGCGGCGAGCGGCGACTCGTTCAATGCGTTGAACAGACGCGGGACGCCGGGCACGAACGTCGGCTTCTCCTTCGAGATCTCCTCCAACACCAGGTGCAGGTCGCGCGGGTTCGGGATCGGGACCATCTTGGCCGCGATCAGGATCGCGACGTTCATCGTCAGCATCCCGAACGAGTGGAAGTACGGGAGCGGACCCAGGAGCGCCTCCTCGCCCTCCAGCAACGAGAGGTACGCGGCCGCCTGCATCGCGTTGGCCACCATGTTGCGGTGCGAGAGCATCGCGCCCTTGGAGATCCCGGTCGTGCCGCCCGTGTAGATGAACCCGGCGGTGTCGGTCTCGGGATCGATCAGCGGCGCGACCGGCGCCGGACCCGCCGCGTCGAGCCATCCCTCCCACCACGTCACCGGAGCACCCTTGGCGACCGGTGGCCAGGGCTTGCCCTGCTCGCGCTGCACCTTCTTGAACCTCAGCGCCGGGGCGAGCTGCTTCTTGGGGAACGACATGTAGTCGTTCAGCCGCGCGACCACGACGTGCTGCTGCCCGATGGTCTCGAACACGTTCGCGAAATCCGAGTAGAGAAGGTCGAGCACCACCACGACCGACGGGGAGCAGTCGCGGAGCTGGTGCTCCATCTCGCGGGTCGTGTAGAGAGGGTTGTTGCCGACGACGATCGCGCCCAGGCGGGCCGTCGCGTAGAACGCGATCACGTACTGGGGGCAGTTCGGCATGATGAGCGCGACCCGGTCGCCCTTGCCGACGCCCATGCCGGCGAGCGCGGCCGAACAGCGTTCGACCTCCCGCAGGAGCGCCCCATAGGAGATCTTCCGGCCGAACCACGCGAGCGCGGTCGCCTCCGGGTGCTTGCGCGCCGACGCCTCGAGCATCCCGAACACGGACAGGTTGGGGTACGGCTCCAGGCTGTGCGGGACGTCCGAGGGGTAGGTCGCGAACCACGGCCGGTGATCGGTCATCGCGGGCATCATTCCAGACGAGCGAGGACGGGCTCAAGCGCGCTGGTCGTGGCTCGGGCCCGAGCCGATAGGCTCCGGCCCCATGGCCGACCCGCTCGAGGAGTTCCTGGGCGCCGCCCGCGCCGCGCTGCCTCCGGTCGAGGGCGAGCTCGAGGTCCCGGGTCTCCACGCACCGGTCGAGGTGCTGCGGGACCGCTGGGGGATCCCCTATCTCTCGGCCGCATCGCTCGAGGACCTGTGGTTCGCGCAGGGGTTCGTCCAGGCCTCGGAGCGGCTGTTCCAGATCGAGCTCGCGCTGCGCGCGGCGGGCGGGCGGCTCTCGGGATGGTTCTCCGATCTCACGATCGCGGCCGACCGGTTCGCGCGGACGGTCGGTTTCCACCGGATCGGCGTCCACGAGGCACGGCGCTGGAGCGACGCGTCGCGGTCGATGATGCAGCGGTTCGTCGACGGCGCCCGCGCGTGGGCGAGCGTGATGCCGGCCCCGCCCCTCGAGTACGCGATGCTCGGCACCGCCCCCGACCTCCCCGAAGACCTCGAGGCCTGGGCGGCCGGGTTCGCGTACCTCGCGTGGGGGCTGTCGGGCAACTGGGACGACGAGCTGCTCCGGCTGCGGCTGTCCGAACGGTTCGGCTCTGAGACCGCGGGGGCGCTGCTGCCACCCGCGGCCGACGCGGTCGGGATCGCCGCGGGATCGCTCGCCGGGCGGCTGCTGGACGGGCTCCCGCGTTCGAGCGGCCAGGGTTCGAACAACTGGGTCGTGTCGGGTTCGAGGGCCGCGAGCGGACGGCCGCTGCTGGCCAACGATCCGCACCTGCTCGTGCAGCAGCCGGCGGCATGGTTCGAGCTCCATCTGCGCGCGCCGGGGTTCGAGGCCCGCGGGGTGGCGCTCCCGTTCGTGCCCGGGATCCTGATCGGGACGACGCCGCACCACGCGTGGGGCGTGACCAACGTGAGCGGCGACGTCCAGGACCTGTACGTCGAGCGCCTGAACGAAGAGGGGACCGCCGCCGAGTTCGACGGCAGCTGGGAACCGATGACCGTGCACACCGAGACGATCGAGGTGCGGGGTGGTCCCGCGGTCACGTTCGACGTGCGCCAGACCCGGCACGGACCGATCCTGGAGACCGCACCGGTCGGGGTGAGCGGCAACGAGTACGCGCGCGTGGACGGGACCTTCGCGCTGCGGTGGACGGCCACCGACGGCCTCCTCGAACCCGTCGTCCTCGCCGACCTGGTCCGGGCAGCGTCGTTCGAGGGGTTCCGCGAGGCGCTACGCGGGCTGCTGTGCCCGGGCCAGAACGTCGTCTACGCCGACGTCGAGGGCGCGATCGGCTACCAGTGCACCGGGCGGTTCCCCCTCCGGCGCGCCGGCGACGGTTCGGCGCCGGTCGCGGGGTGGACCTCGGACCACGAGTGGGACGGCTATCTGGCTTACGAGGAGCTCCCGTGGTGCAAGGACCCGGGCTCCGGGTTCGTCGTCACCGCGAACCACCGCATCCACGACGACGACTACCCGCACCTGATCGGTGTGGACTTCCACACCGGGTTCCGCGCGCGGCGGATCGCCGACCGGCTCGAGCCGAACCACACCCACACCGCGGCCGACTCCGCCGCGATCCAGGTCGACACGGTCTCGCTCCCCGCGCGACGACTCCTCCCGCACCTCCTGGCGACCGAGGCTCGCAGCGACGCCGCCCGGCGGGCGCTCGGCCTGCTCGAGGGCTGGTCCGGCGACCTCGAGGCCGGGTCGGCGGCCGCGGCCGTGTACGAGGTGTGGGTCGGCAGGGTCGCGTTGGTCGCGTTCGGCGACGCGGGCGGGGACCGGTCCCTGATCGACGAGTACGTCGCGTGGCGCGAGGCGTTCGTCTGCACCGCGCTGCCCGCGATGCTGGACGAGGGCAGCCCGCCGCCCGGCGGTGGCTCGTGGGACGAGGTCCTCGCGGTCGCCCTGGACGAGGCGGCCGAGCTGCTCGTCGAACGGTTCGGAGACGATGAACGTGCGTGGAGGTGGGGCGCGCTGCACCGGGTCCGGTTCGCGCACCCGCTCGCGCGCCTGCCGGGGATCGGCGCGCTGTTCGTCGCCGCCGACCACGAGCTCGGAGGGGACGAACAGACCGTCCTGCAGGGTGGGTTCGACGCGCGGCTGGGGTTCGACGCGGTGGTGGTCCCCTCCTGGCGGCTGGTCGTGGATCTGTCGGACCTCGACGGCTCGCTCGCCGTGCTCACCACCGGGCAGTCCGGCAACCCGGCGTCCCCGAATTGGAACGACCAGTCGGAGCTGTGGGCTTCCGGGGGGCTCCGAGAGTGCCCCCTGACCCGGCCCGCGGTCGAGGCGGCGGCCCAGCACGCCCAGCTGCTCGTCCCCGGGTAACATCGGCGGCGCGATGCCGAAATCCCGACAGCGAGCCAAGAAGTCGACACGGTCTTACGCCGCGCCTCCGACGAAGGCCAAGCCCAAGCCGAGCCCCCGCTGGTACGGCTTCTTGGTGCTGGGCGTGATCCTCCTCGGCGTGCTCATCATCGTGCTCAACTATGCCGACTTCCTCCTGCCAGGCGGGACGCAGCAGCACTGGCTCTGGATCGGCCTCGGCACGATCGGCCTCGGGTTCATCGCCGCGACGCGCTGGCGCTGAGCGCGGATCACAACCCTGTGATTCCCCACATCCCTGTCCACAGATGTGGAAGACCCGCCTGACCTCGGAGTTGTGGACAACCGCCCGGAACCTGTGGAGAACGCAGGGAGAACCTGCCCAGAACCGGGCGCTCGCTGTGGACAACCGTGGGACTAGGCCCCCGCGCCAGCGGGACGCTGCACGACCTCCATCCGCTCCCCGCAGTGCCGGGGGATCTGGAGCTCGCCCAGCCGGGTGACCCGGAGCTCGGTCCCGCACTCGCGACAGACCAGGTAGACCTCGAGGTCGTCGACGTCCTCGGGTTCGGGACGCTGGAGGTCCACGCCGACGCCCGAGGCGGCCCGGAGCGCGGTCAGCCCGAGCCAGGCGATCAGGACGGCGACCGCGATCGCGCCGAGCACGATCCACACGCTCATCGAGGGGAGTCTACGCACGCACGGTCGAACGGCCGGCGGGGCGGCCCGCCCGGGCCGGCCTCCTTGCGCACCCGGCTCGGCTAGGCTTCCGAACGGCAACCGAACCCTTGGAGGCGTGGGAACGTGAGCGCGTACGTCGATCGGCTGATGGCGGACGTCGAGGCGAAGAACCCCGGTGAGCTCGAGTTCCATCAGGCGGTCCGTGAGGTCGCCACCTCGATCGAGCTCCTCCTCGATCGCCAGCCCCTGTACCGCGATCACAAGATGCTCGAACGCATGATCGAGCCCGAACGAGTGCTGATGTTCCGCGTCCCCTGGGCCGACGACCTGGCCGAGATCCACGTGAACCGCGGGTTCCGCGTCGAGATGAGCAGCGCGATCGGGCCCTACAAGGGCGGCCTCCGGTTCCACCCGACGGTCTACCTCGGGCTGCTGAAGTTCCTCGCGTTCGAGCAGGTCTTCAAGAACGCCCTCACGACACTCCCGATGGGCGGCGGCAAGGGCGGGGCGGACTTCGACCCCAAGGGCAAGAGCGACGCCGAGGTGATGCGCTTCTGCCAGTCGTTCATGACCGAGCTCCAGCGCCACATCGGCCCGAACACCGACGTGCCGGCCGGCGACATCGGCGTGGGCGGCCGCGAGATCGGCTACCTGTTCGGGCAGTACAAGCGGATCCGCAACGAGTTCACGGGGGTCCTGACGGGCAAGGGGCTCGAATGGGGCGGCTCGATGATCCGACCCGAGGCGACGGGCTACGGCGCGGTCTATTTCGCGCACGAGATGCTCCTGACGCGCGAGGACAGCCTCGAGGCGAAGACCTGCCTGGTCTCGGGCAGCGGCAACGTGGCCCAGTACACGATCGAGAAGCTCCTGGACATGGGCGCGAAGGCGGTCACCCTCTCGGACTCGACCGGGTTCGTGCACGACCCGGCCGGGATCGACAACGAGAAGCTCGCGTGGGTCATGGAGCTCAAGAACGAGCGGCGCGGACGGATCTCGCAGTACGCCGAGCGCTTCGCGGGGGCGACCTTCACCCGCTTCGACCCGACGGCCGACGCCAACCCGCTGTGGAGCGTGCCCGCGGACTGCGCATTCCCCAGCGCCACGCAGAACGAGATCAACGCGAAGGACGCGGCGAACCTCCTCGCCGGGGGCGTGTACGTCGTGAGCGAGGGGGCCAACATGCCGACCTTGCCGGAGGGCGTCGACCAGTTCCTGAGCGCCGGGATCCTCTACGGCCCGGGCAAGGCGGCGAACGCCGGCGGCGTCGCCGTCTCGGGCCTGGAGATGGCGCAGGACTCGCTCCGGATGGCGTGGCCCCGCGAGGAGGTCGACGCCAGGCTGAAGGACATCATGAAGTCGATCCACAAGCAGTGCCGTGAGACCGCGGAGGAGTACGGGACGCCGGGCAACTACGTGAACGGCGCGAACATCGCCGGGTTCGTCAAGGTCGCCGACGCGATGCTCGACCAGGGGCTGGTGTAGACCCGCCGCTAGCCTTGCCTGCCGCTGGAACCTCCCGAAGGAGCCCGGCGTCTTCGGATGAGATGGTCCTGTCGGTGGAACGGCGGAAGCGCGCGACGGCCGAAGGCGGCCTCGACGCCTTGTACCGGGCGCACGCGGCCGAGGCCCTGCGTCTGGGCTACCTCCTGACCGGCGACCGCACGCTCGCCGAGGACCTCGTGCAGGACGCGTTCGTCAGGGTCCTCGGCCGGTTCCACGATCTGCGGAACCGAGACGCGTTCTGGTGGTACCTACGGCGAACGATCGTGAACCTGTCCACCTCCCACTTCCGCCGGCGCCGCGTCGAGCGTTCCTGGCTCGCCCGTCAACAGCTCGAGGAAGCCGCGCCGCTGGCCCACGACCTCGGCGAGCGGGACCGGCTGCGGGAGGCGTTGATGCGGCTGCGTCCCGAGCAGCGCGCCGCGGTCGTCCTGCGTTTCTACGAGGACTTGAGCGAGGCCGACACGGCGGAGGCTCTCGGCATCCCCCGGGGAACGGTCAAGTCGACCGTCTCCCGCGCGCTCGAACGCTTGCGTGACGAGCTCCCGGGGGACGAAGGGGAGGACGAGTGATGGACACCCAGCTGCGGAACCTCCTGCACGATCTCGCGACCGAGATGCCGCTCGACGTCGAGGCCGCGTCGCGGACGCTCCGCAAGGTGCGAGCCCGACGCATCCTGACGGCGGGAGCGGGTGTGGCGATCGTGGTCGCCCTCGCCGTGGTGAGCGTGTCGGCGCTCCGATTCGGTGGCGAGCCGACCACCACGCCCGCCGTGACCGGACCGAGCACGTCCGTGGCGTTCGAGGGTCTGTGGCCCGAAACGGACGCCGAGGCCCTGGCGGTGACGCAGGCGGCCGTCGACGACGGGCACCAGCCCCTTCGGACGACGCCTGACGGCACGGCGTCGTTGTTTGCGACCAACCTCATCGGATGGGAGCTCGCCGATGTTTCGTGGCAAGCCACGGACCCCATCGGCCCAGACCTCCCAGGGGCGCGCGCGGTCCTCATCTCCAACCGATCGTTCGGCAACACCGTCCCGCCCATCACCGTCGAGCTCCGCCAGCTCGGTCAGACGGGACCGGACGGCGTGTGGAGCGTCATCGGCGTCTCGACCCCGCTCATCGAGCTCGACGATGTCGTGGTGCTCAGCCCCGAGGTCGAGGCGATCATGCCCGGTGGGCTCGTCGTGTCCGGCCGCGTGGCGGACCCGCTCGATGCCGCTGCCGCGATCGAGGCCTACGTGTTCGACGGGCCGTCGCTCGTGCCATCCCTCGGATCGTTGCGGCGCGAGCTGACGGACCTCCGGTTCGACTTCCGGGTCTCGGTAGAGGCGACGCGGGACGGCGAGGCCGCCCTGCTCCTCACGATCCCCGACGCCACGGGCACGAGCCTCGGGGCGGTCATGGTCCCGGTCGAGACCCCGGTCGGCGACGCACGGCCGCCAGGCCCGAACCTGACCGGTGTTCCACCCAACGTGGCGGCGACCGCGCAGCGGATCTACGACGCCGCGAAGACGAAGGACTTCGAGGCGCTCGCGGAGCTCATCGAGCCGAACACGTTCGTCTACAACCTGGACGACGGCAGCGATCCGATCCCCGCGTGGCGAGCTGACCCGTCCGAGCTCGACCTCATGGTGGCGATCCTGGAGATGCCGCCGACCAGCCGCGACATCGGCGAGGGCTACGGCACGTTCTCCTTCTGGCCGTACCTGGTGAACAGCGACCTATCGGCGCTGTTGCCGCAGGAGCGCGCCGACCTTTCCGCGCTGGGGTACTCCGACCAGGAGATCCAGCTGATGATCGACGGAGGGGCGGGCTACCAGGGTCCGCGCCTGGCTATCGACGAGGACGGCCGGTGGCGGAACTTCATCACCGTGGGTGAATAGCGATCAGGGGAGCGGGACGGTGTGCCGCAGGAACTCCAGGACCGCCGCCCACTCGCGCACCTCTTCGTCGACCACGTACGAGCTGTGGCCCTGCTCGTACGAGTACAGCTCGACGTCCCCACCGGCCTTCTTGAGCGCCCGCACGTACCGGTAGACCTGCCCCGGCACGCAGCGCGTGTCGTGCTCGCCGACGAGCACGAGCACCGGGGCGCGAACGCGATCGACGTAGGTGATCGGCGAGCGCTCCGCGATGAACTCGGGGATGTCGTGCACCACGCCGCCAGCGAGCGATCGGTCGTACGCCTGCAGCGACGGAGCGGAATCGTCGTACGAGTCCAGGTAGTCGCCGACCGGGACGCCGGCCACCCCCGCGACGAAGCGATCGGGGTGCAGCCCGAGCGCGAGCAGCGTGATGTACCCGCCCCAGGACCACCCGCCGATCACGACGCGTTCGGGGTCGGCGATGCCGCGGGCGATCAGGTCGTCGGCGCCGGCGAGGACGTCCTCGACCTCGGGGAATCCGATGTTGCCGATGATGTGGTCGCGCCAGGCCCGGCCGTAGCCGGTCGAGCCGCGGTAGTTCACCATCGCGACCGCGAACCCCTCGTCCAGGAGCGCCTGGACGTCGGTCCACCAGGTGTCGAGGTAGAGCCAGCTCGGTCCGCCGTGCACCTTCAGGTACAGGGCGAAGGGTCCCTCACCGGGTGGCGTCACGAGCCACCCCTGCACCTCGTCGCCCGCCGGGTTGCGGAAGAGCCACTCGCGGTAGGGCCGCCCGTCGCGGACGCCGCCGGGTGCGGGAGCCAGGATCTCTGCACCGGCGTCGTCGAGCAGGACCGGCGCGTGCCCGCCGCTGGACACCCGCAGCCAGACGCGGCCGTCGGGGCGCACGCGCGCACCGTGGATCTCCCCGGCGGGGTGGGCGATCTCGGTCAGCCTGCCGCGTTCGAGCTCGTAGCGGTGGAGGCGGTCCCGCCCGCGGAACAGCTGGACGAGCAGGATCGATCGCGCCTCCGGCCACCAGTCGACCGGGATCACGTCGCCGGGCAGGTCGATCTCAAGGTCCGAACGCTCGCCGGTCGTGGGGTTCCACACACCGGGGCGTGTCGCGTCGTTGCGCTCGTGCGTGAAGAGCATCCGCTGGTCGCCGGGAACCGGCGACCACCCGAACGCGCTCACGGCCAGACCCGGACCGTCGGCCAGGACCCCCACCTCCTCGCCGGACCGCGGGTCCAGGACGAGCAGCCGGCGGTGGATGTTGTCGCCCTCCTGCGCCGTCTCGACGCAGGCCAGGGACTCGTCGGCCGACAGCCCGACGTGGTCGAACCCCTCAAGGTGGAGGTCGGAATCCGAGAACCCGATCACGTCGGGGTGGCGGAGGATCTCGGTCGCGGGGCCACCGCGCTCGGAGACGTGCACCGCGAACCCGTTCCGATCCGCGATCACGCCGATCGCCAGCTCCCGGCCGAGCGCGAGACCCTCGGGCCAGCCGTCCGGGGCGCCCGGGAACACGTCCCGGAGCTCGCCGCCTTCGAAGGGCACCGCGAGCCACCGGCCGGACTCGTCCCCGGTGGGGTCGGAGAACCAGACGACGTTCGAACCGTCGGCGGACATCGTCGCCGCGGTCACCCCGACGGGTTCGTCGGTGCGGCGGCTCGGTCGGTCGGCACCGAGGTCCCACGCGTACGCCTGGAACGACCCCTCCTCGTCCGAAAGGAAGGCGCAACGTTCGGGGACGGCGGGACCCCAGACGGGGAGCGTTCGCGTCGGCGCGCGGAACCGTCGTTCCCAGAGCGGTGGTTCGGGCATCGGCCGGACCCTAGCAGGGGCGCCGCGAGCGGTCGGGCGCTCACGGCGGGAACAGCTCGACTTGGACGCTCGAGAGCACGGGATCGCCATCGGCCCCGACACCGGTCACCTCGATCGTCCCCGGCTGACTCCGTTCGACGAAGTAGGAGAGCTCGGTCGGGAAGGTCCCGCGGCACCCGTCCCCGCAACTCGCCTTGACCACGATCGCGGCGAGCTCGGCGCCGTCCTCGCCGAGCACCCGAACCGTGAGCGCGGCGTCGACCACGTCGGCCGTCCCGGTGACCGAGACCGGGGTGCCGACGTCGCCGTCCACGAACGGCGTCTCGATCGCGATCGCCGGATCCTGGACCGCGGTCGTCACCGGACCCGTCGATGCGGGGACCGGTGAGGACGTCAGCGGTTCGGTCACGTCGCCGGCCAGGTTCGTGCATGCGGCGAGCAGACACGCGGCCACGATCGTGGCGGCGACGGGGATCCTCATCCGTCGGCCACCGGGCAACGGCCGTCTCCGAGCCCAAGACACGGCAGTACGGGATGATGGAGCGGAAGGAGCAGGCCCGCAGCCCCCTCGGCCGACGATCGAGCCCGGGGATCGACGTGGTCATGCGCACGAACTGTAGAGGAGCCGGCATGCGGAGACGGACCGCGATCATCATCGGAACCTGTCTGGTGGCTGAGTTGGCGCTGGCGTCCATGCCGGCGTCGGCCGGTTCGCGGATCCGGGCGCGCGAGGTCGTGGGCGGCCTGAACCAGCCCGTCGCGTTCACGTTCGGGCCGGGGAAGAAGATCTGGTACGTCGAGAAGTCCACGGGCCAGGTGCGGATCCACGATCTCGACACCGATGCCGACCGCCTGTTCGTGACGGTGCCGGGTGTCAACGGCGACGGCGAGCGGGGGATGCTCGGTATCGCGCTGCATCCGAACTACCCGGACAAGCCGCTCGTATACGTCTACGCGACGCGCTCGGCGAACGGAGGACTGCGCAACCAGATCCTGCGCTACCGCGACGACCACGGCTCCGGCGTCCACCGCAAGGTGCTGCTGTCGACCGTCGCGGGCGGCAGCCCCTACCACAACGGCGGGCGGATCGCGTTCGGGCCGGACGGGATGCTCTACGCGGTCGTCGGCGACGCGCACGACTCCTCGAATGCGCAGGACACGAGCGACGAGGACCGGGGCAAGATCATCCGCATCGAACCCGACGGCGGCGTGCCGAGAGACAACCCGTTCGGCGACCGCGTGTGGGCGTTCGGGATCCGCAACTCGTTCGGGTTCGCGTTCGACCCGCAGACCGACGAACTGTGGGAGACCGAGAACGGCCCCGAGTGCAACGACGAGATCAACCGGATCCGCGGCGGCGAGAACTACGGCTGGGGACCGAACGAGACCTGCAACGGTTCATCCCCCGGCAACACGAACCAGGACGGCCCGAGCCCCGTCCTGCCCGAGCTGTTCTACGAGAACACGATCGGCATCACCGGCATCGCGTTCTGCGAAGGGTGCCACCTCGGCCACCGGAGCGATGGTGCGGCGTTCACCGGCTCCGTGAACAACGGCGAGGTGACCAGGATCTTCTTCAACGACCAGCGGACCGCGATCACAGCCCACGCGGTGGTCGACGACCCCGGCGGGAGCACCCTGTCGTTCGAGGTCGGACCGGGGGGATGGATCTACTTCAGCGACTTCGACGGGATCAACGAGCTGGTCCGCGTCTGACGGCGCCGCTGGCCGGGGCGGGGGGTCGGGGGTACGCTCGACTGGACCGTTCGAGGGAGGCCCCATGGACATCGGTCGGCCGCAGCGGATCATCGAGGTCGAGCCCGTCTCGCTCCCCCTGCCCGAAACCGTCCCCGACCTCGACCCGGCCACCCCCGAGCCCGCACCCGCCGAGCCCGACCGCTCGCGGACGGCCAGGTAGCCATGGCGACGACCGGGCTAGAGACGCCCCAGATCACGCTGACCGAACCGATCCAGGCGTGGCGAACCTGGACGCTCGTTGGCTCCCGGGACGGCTCGGACGTCCGGCTCACGCCGATCGCCGGCGACGGCAGGCCCTGGCCACCCCGTCGGCCGGCGGAGGCCTCGTGCACGCGGCATCGGTCGCACGTTGGGCCCGAGCTCGGATGTACATGCGGGCTCCACGCCGTCGAGCACCCCGACGAGCTCCGTCGGACGCGCGACCCCGCGGTGCTCGGCACGGTCGCGCTTTGGGGGCGGATCGTGGAGCACGAGCACGGGTTCCGGGCGGCGCTCGCGTATCCGCAGCGGCTCGGGTTGCTCTGCTACCTGTGCTTCTCGCTGTGGGGACGTCACGGGCCCGGCGACTGCGATGTCGTCGTGCGGCATCGTGGCGGGCGGATGGTCCCGCTGTGCGGGCCACATCTCGAGCTCAGCCGGCGGTACGAGTACCGGATGCCGAGGATCCTTCCGGCGCGCCTGGTGGAGTCGGCGCTGCTCGCGGCCTACGCGGTGGACCTGTTGCGCGAGCTCGACCGCCCGGGCCGCGGGGCGGCCGACATCACCCTCAGCTGAGGCGCTTGCGGCCCGGCGCGGCCCACAGGTAGCGGCCGTACCGGCCGAGAACTCCCGTTGTGTGTTCAGTCATGTGGCGTCCGACGGCTTCCCGCTCACGCTCGAGCAGTCCCCACCTTTGTGTCGGCCTGGGGCACTCATGCTTGAACCCTGAGGGGATGCGGTTCTGTGGAGGCCTCGGCGGCCGCCGTGCGTGGCTCAGCCCGAGGTCACGGCCCGGACCTCCGGCAGGCCGAGGAAGCTCGATCGCAGGTCGGCGTCGTCGATCGTGCCGGCGATCTGCTCGATCACACCCCTGGCCTCGTTCAGGAGCTCGGCGGCGTGCGAGGCGTCACCGCTCGCCGCCGAGATGCCGCTCAGCTCCGCCTCGATCCGCCACAGGATGGTCCGGAAGCCGAGCCACTCGGCCTCCGATCGAGCATCGAGCAACGCGCGCTCGGCCTGGGCGGGCTCCCCGCCGGCCAGCAACGCGGTTCCTTTCAACAGGAGCGCGGCCGGCAGGAACGGACGGATCTCGAGCCGGCGGAGCCACTCGATCGTCGCCTCCGCGATCTCGACGGCTCGACCGTGATCGCCCCTGGCCGAGGCGAGGCGCCCCCGCAGGAGCTCGACGTGGGCCGCGGCGGCGAAGTGGATCGGCCCGGGGAGCCGCTCGATCCCGCTCCGGGCGATCGTCGCCTCGGCCTCGTCGAGTTCTCCCGCCAGCAACTGGATCTCGGCCCTGGACCCCATCACGATCGGCATCGCCATCTGGCTCTGCTCCTGCGCGACCTCGAGCCCCTCGTCCGCCAGCGTCATGCCACTGACGAGATCGCCGAGGTTCGCGTACAGGGCGCCCATCTCGGCACGGGTGATCGCCTGCGGGATCACGAACCCAGCGGGCTCGGAGAGCCGGATGCACTCGCGCATCCGGTCCAAGGCGCGGCCCAGGTTCCCTCGATCGACGTCGATGTGGTAGGCGTTGAGCAGGCTGTACGACTGACCCCAGGGATTGCCGATCTCGCCGGCGATGGCGTACGCCTCGTCGCACAGCGCGAGGGCCTCGTCGTTCTCGCCCGTCAGCCCGAGCAGGGCGCTCGTGCCCGAGAGGTTCTCGCACAACATGGGCAGGTTGCCCATCTCACGCCACAAGGGCCTCGCCTCGTCGAGACACGCCCGCGAAGCCCGAAGGTCACTGACGGCCGCGTAGGGTCGCCACAGGTCGTTCAGCGTGAACGCGATCTGCTCCTTGGCGTCCAGCTCGCGCGCGATCGCGAGGGAGCGCTCCCCGGCGTCGACGGCCTCGACCGGATCGCCGCCGCTATAGGTGTTCAGGACCATCAGGTTCCACAGCGCCTTGGATTCGGCCGAACGATCGCCCAGCTCGCGCGCGAGTGCGATCGTCCGTTCGTAGAGCTTCCGGCCCGCTTCCGCGTCGAAGACCGGCGTGGGCGTCGCGTACAGGGTGGTGAGCGCCATGTCGGCGGCGAGCGCGGCGACCCGTTCGCCGCTCGTCCGCGCCAACGTCTCCATCGCCTCGTACGTGCGGACGGCCTCCTCGAACCTCCCGGCGAGCTCGAGCGCGCGGCCACGCATGGGGTACAGGTGCCCGAGCGCCTCGTCGATCCGGCCGAGCCGGACCGCTGCTTCGATCGCGGTCGTCGCATGCGTCACCGCCTCGGCGTGCGCGTACAGATGGGAGGCGGCGTCGGCCGCGATCGTCGCGTAACGGAGCGTGCGCTCGTCGTCGCCGCTCTCCTGGAAGTGGTGCGCCAGCAGGGGTGCGAACTCCTCGATCCGGTTCGCGTACAACTCTTCGAGGACCTCGCCCACGCGCCGATGCAGCTCGCGTCGGCGCCGCAACAGGATCGTGCCGTAGGTCGCGTCTTGCGTGAGGCTGTGGCGGAACGCGTACTCGCGCTCGGGGCTCCGAGCGGTCTCGCCGATCAAGCCCAGGCGCTCGAGTGTGCGGAGCGAGGTTGACAGATCCTCGTCGCCCGACACCGATCGCAGGACCGGCTCGGCGAACGATCGGCCGATGACCGAGGCCAGTTGCAGCGTGTGCTTGGCCCTCTCGTCGAGGGCATCGAGCCGCGCGGTGAACAGCGCCTGCAGCGTGGTCGGGATCGCGATGGCGCCGGGTTGCTCGAGCAGGGCAGCGGCGACCTCCTCCACGAACAGCGGGTTGCCGTCGGTGCGTTCAAGGATCTGCGTCCGAACGGCCGGGTCCTCGTTCGGGATGAGCGCGTCGATCAGATATCCGCTCTCGTGATCGGACAGGGGCGCGAGCGCGAGCTCGGTCGACCGGTGCGGGTACTCGGTCTCGAGCCACTGCTTGAGACGCCACGACGGCGCCTGCCGGTCGGGACGGTAGGCGAACAGGAACAAGCATGGCAGGTCATCGACGAGCTTCGCTGTCTCGATCAGGACGTCCATCGACGCCTCGTCGCACCAGTGGAGATCCTCGAAGACCAGGAGACGCGGCTCGTCAGCTCCGAACGCGCGGGTCGACGATGGAACCAGCTCCATGATCGCCTGGCGGAACGCCTCCCCCTCCAGGGCCTCCTCTCCCGGCTCCGTAACACCGAACAGCGGTCGCCAGACGCGCATGTGCGGCTCGAGCCACTCCTCCCCGCCCGGTTCGATAGTCGCCGCCAGCTTGCCGCGGACCACGTCCGGGGCATCCGTGTCCTCGATCCCCGCGATCTGGGCCACCATCCGGCGGTACTGCGAGTACGGACGCGTCGCGTCGTAGGAGACGCATTGCCAGGTCTCCCAGATCCGACGGATGTCGCCCGCGTCTCGGGGCGGGAGCTCGGGTCGCTGGCGCGTCCATTCGGCTCGCGTCTCGTCGACGAGACGCGACTTGCCCAGACCGGCCTCGCCGACCAGCGAGACGATGCGTCCCCCGCCGGACTGCGCTTCCTCAACGGCGCCGCGGAGCTCCTCCATCTCGCGATCGCGCCCGACCAGTGGCGAGCCACGCATCCCGCGGATCCGCCCCGGCTCGGCCCTGCGGCCCAGGACCAGGTACGCCTCGACGGGTTGCTCCTTGCCCTTGACCTCGATCCCGCCGCGTGGCTGGAGGTCGAAGAGCGGTTCGACGAGCCGGTGCGTCTCCGCCGTTATCTGCACGGTCCCCGGCTCCGCGGTCTGCTCCATGCGGGCCGCGACGTTCACCGCATCCCCCATCGCGGTGTACTCGAGGCGGAGGTCCGAACCCACCTGCCCGACCATCACGGGGCCGGTGTTGATGCCGACCCGAACGTCGAGATCCAGCCCGCGCTCGCCCTTCACCTGTTCCTTGTAGCCGGCGATCCCCGAGACGATGTCGAGACCTGCCCAGACCGCGCGCTGGGGGTCGTCCTCGTGGGCGATCGGCGCGCCGAAGAACGCGAAGATCGCGTCGCCCATCAGGCGTGCGAGGGTTCCCTCGTACCGGTAGACCGGCGCGATGAGCCGTTCGAACGCGCCGTTCATGATCTCGGCCCAGTCCTCCGCGTCCAGGGTCTCGGCCATCGCCGTCGAGCCCTTGACGTCGCAGAACAGCATGGTGACGACGCGTCGCTCACCCTCCATGGCTCGGCCCGCGCGGGCGGCCTCGAGCTTGGCGAGCAGCTCCTTGGGCAGGAACGGATCGAGCGCGTCCCCGTCGGCGCTCAGATCCAGTCGCGTCCCGCACGCGTTGCAGAACCGGGCGTCGTCGGGGTTGGCGGTTCCACAGCTCGGGCACTTCACGGCTCGAACGATAGCGTGCCGGCCGCCGAACGCCGCAGGAGCAACAGCTGTCTCGATCCAACCGTGGAGAGTGCTCACATGTCCCCATGCTCCCCGACCTCCAGCGGGCAGACCGGATCGGCGAGTTCTGGAGCTATCCGGAGAGCCGCACGTTCGACGAG
>Ga0207578_1000011_pt1 | contig 42217 bp, 37 predicted proteins | sample NitcycUWRG10K412_FD_188278 | JGI IMG/M metagenome (GOLD analysis project Ga0207578, IMG submission 188278) | Soil microbial communities from Arlington Agricultural Research Station in Wisconsin, USA - Nitrogen cycling UWRJ-G10K4-12 (SPAdes) | ecosystem: Environmental > Terrestrial > Soil >... | reverse complement strand
CATCGTCCTGCGGGGTGAGGAGGCCGACCGATCGGTGGCCCTCGTGCATCGCCCGCGGTACGACGACTGGTCCTTCCCCAAGGGCAAGCTCGATGACGGCGAGGACGATGCGACCGCGGCGCTCCGCGAGGTCCAGGAGGAGACGGGCCTGCGGTGCCACCTCGGGCCGGTCGTCGGGACGGTGACGTACCGGGATCGGCGAGGTCGGCCCAAGGTCGTTCGTTACTTCCAGATGGATGCGGACGGCGGCGCGTTCGCACCCAACCCCGAGGTCGACGAGCTCCGGTGGGTCCCGGTCGAGGACGCGGCGCGGTTGCTGAGCTACGCGCACGATCGCAGGCTGTTGCGACGCGTCCTGGGGGGTGCGCCCGCGTACGCGCTCTACGTCGTCCGGCACGCGAAGGCCGGGATCCGCGCGGCCTGGACGGCTCCGGACCAGGAGCGCCCGCTCACCAGACGCGGGCGGAAACAGGCCCGCCGTCTGGTCGAGCGTTTCCAAGGCCTGGAGATCGAGCGGATCGTTTCGAGCCCGTTCCTGCGCTGCGTCCAGACGGTCGAGCCCCTCGCCGAGGCTCGAGGTCTCCCGGTCGAGGCGGCCACGGAGTTGCGCGAGGGCGCGAACGTCGACGAGCTCCTACAAGCCATCGAGTCCTTCAGCGATCGCCCCACCGTCGTCTGCGGCCACGGCAGGGAGATCGAGTCGATGATCGACCAGCTCGAGCGCGACGGCGCGACGATCGAGGGCGCCCGCGGGATCGCGAAGGGTTCGGTCTGGGTGCTCGACCGCGACGGCGGACGGGTCGTCGCCGCGCACTACCTGCCGGCCCCGCCCGGCTAACCCATGGCTTCCGATACCCGGTTCGCGGTGCTCGACCTCGGCAGCACCACCTTCCAGCTGCTCGTCGCGGACGCGGATGCCGAGGGATCCCTCACCCCTGTGCTGCGCGACCGCGTCGTGCTGAACCTCGGCCGGGTGCTCGCCGGCGAAGGCCGGATCCCCGACGACGTCGCGGGACGCGCCGCCGAGACCGCGCGGCGCCTGACGGATCTCTCGGTGCGCATGGGGGCGGATCACGTCGTCCCGCTCGCGACGAGCGCCCTGCGCGACAGTCCCGATCGCGAGGCGTTGGCGTCGCTGTTCGAGGGCGCGATCGGGACCGAGGTGCGGTTCATCGACGGCCGCGAGGAGGCTCGCCTCACGTTCGCGGGGGTGACGGCGAGCGTCGCGCTCGGGCGGGGTCCGACGCTGCTCCTCGATCTCGGCGGCGGGAGCCTCGAGGTCGCGCTCGCGGGTCCCGAGGGGCTCCGGTGGGGGCGCAGCCTGCCGATCGGCGCCGGGCGGATGACCGGCCTGCTCGTCACCCACGACCCGCCGACACGAGACGAACGCAAGGCGGTGCGGACCGCGGTCGAGGAGGCGGTGGCCCCGCTCGTGCAGGACGTCGCCGAGGCCGAACCGGCGCGCTGCGTGGCGAGCGGCGGGACGGCCGGAGCCCTGGCGCGCGTTCTCGCCGCGCGCCGATGGGGGACGCCGCCCTCCTCGCTCAACCAGTACGAGGTCACGGTGTCCGAGCTCCGCGACCTGACCCGCGAGCTCGCGTCGCTGTCGCTCGCCGACCGCCTGCGAGTGCCGGGGGTGGACGAACGACGGGCCGAGCTCCTGCCGGCGGGGGGTTGGATCCTGACGAGCGCGGCTGGCGCGCTCGGCCCCAAGCGCCTGGTGCACTCGGAGTGGGGGCTGCGCGAGGGCGCGGTGCTCGACGCCCTGGGGCTCGCAGACCGTCCCACGCCGACGCCCGACGAGCTCCGGCGCCGTTCGGTCGACCGGCTGGTCCGAGCCTGGGGCGAGGATCGTGGCCATGTGGAGGTGGTCGCCCGGATCGCCCAGCGGCTGTTCGACGACACCACGAAGCTCCACGGTCTGGGGGCGCCCGAACGCGAGCTGCTCGGCCACGCCGCGCGGCTGCACGAGATCGGCTCGCGGATCTCGCCCGCCCGGTTGCACAAGCACGGGGCCTACCTGGTCGAGAACGCCGGTCTGCGCGGGTTCACCCCCGACGAGATCGCGGAGATCGCCTCGCTCGTCCGGTTCCACCGAGGCAAGGACCCGAGGCCCGTGTACCCGCCGTTCGAGGCGCTGTCCGACGACGAACGCGAGACCGTCGTGGTCCTGGTCGGCCTGCTGCGGATCGCGCACGCGATCGCCCGCGGACCCGAGGGCGACCGGCTCGAGATCGCGACCGCCTCGCGCGACGGCGCGCTCCACGTGGTGATCTCCGGTTCGGACAACCCGGACGCCGCGGTCGCGGAGGCGCGCTCGGCGGCGGACCTGCTCGGTCGGACGCTCCGGCGCCCGATCGAGATCGTGGTCGGGATCGCCGGTCGGCGCTGAGCCCGACCGCGGGTCGCGTCAGCGGTCCCGCGGCGCCAGCCAGCTCGCGAGGTGCGTGACGCGCTCGAACCCGATCCGGTCGTAGACGCGAACCGCGTCGCCCTCGGGTTCGGCGAGCAGGTACGTGCGCTCGGCGCCCATCGCCGCGGCCTCCGAGACGAGCCGGCGCGTGAGCGCCCCCGCGTGGCCGCGACGCCGGGCGTCGGGGAACGTGACCACGTGGTCGATGAACCCCGTGCGTTCGAGCACCAGGAGCGCCGCCAGCGCGACACTCCGTCCTCCGTCGCGCACGGAGAACCAGCGACGGCCCGCGGGGACCATGACGTCGCGCTCCATCGCCTGCAGCTGGTCGAGCGTGCCGTCGTCCGTGACGTCGAAAAGCCGCGCCGAGTCCCGGTGCACAGACCAGAACGCGCCGTCGAACGCCGAGACCTCCTCGACCTCGCCGGGGGAGGACTCGACCTCTCGATCGGCCGCCACCATGACCAGGTCCCACGCGATCCGATCGCCGCGCGTGCTCGCCGCCGTGACCAGCTCCGTCTGATCCTCGGCGTGGAAGATCACGACGTGGGAGCGCTCGCTGCCGCTCGCTCGCATCGCGGGGACGAGCGCGTCCTCGATCTCCTCGAGCCGGACGAGCTGCAGGGTCTCGACCCGCGCGTAGTTCGGCTCCTGGATCGCCGGGAACCGCGCGTCCGAGACGACCGCGCCCCACCAACGGGCCTCGGTCCGCTCGAACAGGTCGTCGTGCGCGCGCCAGAAACGCAGGAGCGGTTCGAGATCGGCCACGCCCTCATCTTCCCAGCCGCGGCGGGCCGGACGGTTCGAGTCGTCCTCGGGCCTCGTGCGGCGCAGGGGCTGCGATAGGCTCGGCCCGCCGTGATCACCTGCCGCGTGTACCACGATGGCTCGCTGAAGGTCGAGAAGCCGTTCGACGCTCGGACCGTCGACGAGGCGCGTGCCAGCGACCAGCGCGTCTGGATCGACGTCGTCGATCCCACCGACGACGAGCTCACCGAGCTCCAGGCCAAGCTCGGCCTCCACGAGCTCGCGATCGAGGACAGCCGCCGGTGGGGCCAACGGGCAAAGGTCGACTTCTACCCGAAGCATCTGTTCCTGGTCGCGCACGGGATCGATCAGGACGAGCAGGGCGAGCTCGTCGATCGCGAGGTGCATCTGTTCGCGGGCGAGGGGCTCTTCGTCGCCACGGTCCGTCGTGAGCCGAAGTTCGATTTCGCCAAGGTGGCGGCACGGCTCGAGAGCGCACCCGACCTGTCCAAGGAGGGGATCGGCTTCCTCCTGTACCTGATGCTCGACGAGATCGTCGACGGCTACCTCGATGTGATCGATCGGTTCGAGGACGCGGCTGATGACATCGAGGACGCCGTGGCGACCGAGGAGGACGGGGCCGAGGGCGAAACCATGCGCTCGCTCGCGCAACGGATCTTCCGGCTCCGCCAGCAGGTCGTTCGGTTCCGCCGACTGGCGGCCCCGATGCGCGAGGTCATCGACCTCCTGATCGAGACGCCGACGATCGTGACCGCGCCGCTCACGCCGTACTTCCGCGACATCATGGATCACGTCATCAGGACCACCGAGCTGAACGACAACATCCGAGACCTGCTCACCTCGGCGCGTGAGCTGCAGCTCGCGCAGGTCGCCAACCGGCAGAACGTCGTGATGAAGCAGCTCACCGCATGGGCGGCGATCATCCTGATCCCCACCCTGATCGCCGGCATCTACGGGATGAACTTCCGCCACATGCCCGAGCTCGACTGGGCGTTCGGCTACCCGTTCGCGCTCGCGCTGATGGGCGCGACCGCTTACCTGCTGTACCGGAGCTTCCGCAAGCGCGAGTGGCTCTGACGTGTGCCGAGCCCTGAAGGTCCTGTGCGTCGCCGAGGACCCGACCGCGCTCGCCGAGCTGAAACGTGCGACGGTCTCGGCCGAGTGGGAGCTCGCTCCCGGCGCGACCACCGAAGAGGAGGCGATCCGCCAGCTCCACGCGGAGCGTCCACACGTCCTGGTGGCGTTCGGCTCCTTCCCCGGCCTGGTCGAACGCGCGCTGGAGGCATACCCGTTCCTGCGCGTCGTCTCGGACCGCGAGAGCCCCGGCGCGGTGGCGGTCGCCTCGCTCGACCAGATCCGCGCGGCCGTCAAGCCGTCGGATGGCCCCGGCGGCCCGGTCCTCGCCTAGGCGCCGCTGCTCGTCCCCACCCCGCCGCGTCGGCCATCCATGGCAGGTAGATGCACGACCAGGGGGGAGGGGAGAGGGCGGACCCGGGAGGTCCGTTCGTGTCCGAACGACCGTATCAGCGGGCCCCGCGACAACCATGTGACAAGGGGTCACATCGGCTCGTCCGAGGTCCGTCCCGTAGCATGGGGGGCGTGCCGACCAAGGTCCTGCTCGCCGCTCCCCGTGGGTACTGCGCGGGGGTCGAGCGAGCCGTCGAGGCGGTCGAGCGAGCGCTCGAGACCCACGGCCGGCCCGTCTACGTCCGTAAGCAGATCGTGCACAACGCCCACGTGGTCCGCGATCTCGAGGCCAAGGGCGCGATCTTCGTCGAGGAGGAGACCGAGGTGCCCGAGGGCGCCGTCGTCGTCCTGTCGGCCCACGGGGTCGCGCCGCAGGTGTACGCCAACGCCGAACGCCGGGGGCTGACGGTCCTGGACGCGACCTGCCCACTCGTTACGAAGGTGCATCTGGAGGCGAGGCGGTTCGCCGACCACGGGCGCACGATCGTGCTGATCGGCCACGCCGGTCACGAGGAGGTCGTCGGCACCACCGGCCAGGCCCCGACCGGGACGATCCTGGTCCAGAACATCGACGAGGCGCGCTCGGTCCAGGTGCTCGATCCCGAGAACCTGTCGTACCTCACGCAGACCACGCTGTCGGTCGACGAGACCAACGCGATCGTCGAGGCGCTCCGCGAACGGTTCCCCTCGATCCAGGGACCGCCGCGCGAGGACATCTGCTACGCGACCCAGAACCGCCAGGACGCGATCAAGGAGGTCGCGCGCCGCTCCGACGTCGTACTCGTCATCGGTTCGGACAACTCGTCGAACTCCAAACGCCTCGCGGAGGTCGCCCGCGATCTCGGCACCCCGGCGTACCTGGTCGACGACGAGACCGAGGTCGACCCGGCGTGGATCGATGGCTGCGAGGTGGTCGGCCTGACGAGCGGGGCGTCGGCGCCCGAGCGCCTCGTAGACCGACTCCTCGCGTGGCTGGCAGGGCAGGGTGCGACCGAGGTCGAGGAGCTCCGCTTCACCGAGGAGCACCTGCGCTTCTCCGACGTGCGCGTCTGATCCGTCGCTGACCCGGTCGAACCGGGCCTCTCAGCTCCAGGCCGAGAACTGGTCGCGATCCTCCTCGTCGGGTCCGGGGAACAAGATCGCGACCAGGGTCCGCGTCTCCTGGACGCCCTCGATCGGCAGGATCCGGTTCTCGATGACCGGCGCCGCCTGTTCCCACGGGAACGGGATCTCGACGATCAGGTCGTGGTCGCCCGCGATCATCGCGACGGCCGAGACCTCCTCGACCTCGGCGATCGTGTCGGCGAGTCGTGACGCCGAACCGGGCGAGGCCTTGACGTGGACGAAGCACGCCGGCCCCGGTTCCTGCATCGGGATCGGCGTCTTGGTCACCTCGCCCGATAGCGCGTACACGTCGCCCGGGACGACCGGCGCGGTCATCGTCCGCTCGACGCCCTCGATCCGGTGGATCCGCCGGATGACCTCCTCCGAGATGCCGAGCAGGTCTAGACCCTGGACGGCCACGAGGACGTCCCATGCGCCCACGACCGCGACCGCCGCTCGCACGCCGCCGACGTTCTCGAGCTCAACGACCACCTCCTCGACCTTGCCCGGCCGAACCCGCAGGTAGACGAACGCATCCACGCTGGCAGGCTAGGTCGGCGATCCGAACAGGGCAAGGACCGGTCGCGCCTCAGGAGGCCGCGGGAGCGGAGACACGGCACAACGCGTCGAGCGCCTCGGCGCCCTCCTCGGGTCCGACGGCGATCAGCCGGTCGCCGGCCCGCAGCACGTAGGGTCCGCGCGGCCGGTAGATCCACCGGGCGCCCCGTTGGACCGCGAGGACGAACATCCCGGTCTCGGTCTCGAGCTGCAGCTCCTTCAGGCTCTTGCCGTCGGCGGGCGTCCCGGGTTCGACCACGGTCTCCGCCGAGATCTCCTCGGCCTCCTCGAGCGCGATCTGGATGACGGGGTGGAGCGGTTCGCCGTGCTCGACGTACCAGGTGAGGTCGCGCGCCGCGTCGCACATCGATTCGCTCGCGCTGCCGAGGCGCAGCAGGCCGCGCAGCTCGTCCGGGTTCCGCGCCTCAGGCGCCGCGCGGAGCACCCAGGACTCGAGCTCGTCGTGCAGCGTGTCGCTTCGAGCCTCGAGCGCGCCGACCTCGGCCGCGAGCGCGCGGTTGTTGAAGAGGATCGAGGAGTAGGCGAGGCCGACGGCCGCCTCGGAGAGGTCCTTGAGTTCCACCAGGATGTCGACGGCGCGGTCGAGCTCGGACAGCGGCGGCGCGTCGTCGTCGTCGGGTTCGGGCCGCCCAGGTGCGCCCGCGAGCTCGCGGAGCAGTGTCACGCCCTCCTCGGGCCCGCGCACGAGCAGGACGTCGCCCTCGGAGAGCACATCGTCGGGGCCGGGGTCGAACTGCCACTCGATCCCGCTTCGGATCGCCATGACCCACATCCCGGTCTCGGTGGGCAGCGACAGCTCGCGGAGCGCGCGGCCGATCACCTGCGCGCTCCCGCCGACCTTGACCCGAGCCGTCATCTCGTCCGCGTGGCGCAGGTCGCGCCGGAGCCCGTCGGGGATCCCGAGCCGAGCCTCGACGACCCGTGCGATGTCGGAGGCGGCGTCCCCGATCTTCTCGATCGCGCTCGCGATCCACAGGACGCCGGCCATCCCCTCCGCGTCCTCGGGGCTCCGGGCTGCGAGCATCGCCACCTCGCGAAGGCGGCGCAGGTGGCCGGTCATCCGCTCCTCGAGACGCTCCACCTCGCTGGCGAGCTTGTCCTCGTTGAAGAACACGGCCGCGTACGCGAGGTCGACCATGAGCTCGGAGGCGTCCTTCGCCTCGACGAGCAGGTCCTTCACGCTCTTCGGTTGGTCATCCATTCGCGAGCACCCCCAATGATGTCATGACGAACAGAACGACGGCCACGCCGGTGAGATCCATCACGCTCGTGATGATCGGCACGCCCTGGTTATCGGGGTCCAGGCCGAACCGGAACGTCCCGACCGCCAGGTAGTAGCCGGCGACAAGCGTGACGGGGGTCACGATGAGTCCCGACAGGATCGTCCCGGCGACCAGGGTTGGGAACGAGGGCATCCCCACGAGGTCGGTCGCCACCCCGAGCACGTACGCCACGATCCCCACCATCGTGAAGACGGCGATCGACAGCGCGGACACGATCGAGGCGTCGACCAGCGCCGGGATCTCGGGGAGCCCGCGGGGCGTGATGACACCGATCTGAAGTTTGGATGCAGTGCGCGAGGTGAAGATGCCGCCGAGCGCGCCGGCCTGCGACACGAATGGCGGGATCAGCGCCAGGAGCACCGGCACGGCGATCAGCTGCCCCTGACGGGCCCGCAGCAGCGTGCCCGCCAGCACGTCGAGGATCGGCGTGAGCAGGATCACCGCGGTCATCTCCACGACGATCCGGCGGATCACGCGGTCGGCGACCGTGTAGGAACGGACCGCCGCATACACCGCCACCGCGATCGAGATCACCGCGGCGGGGATCGCGATCAGGTCCGAGCGCAACAGGAAGGTCGCGAGGAACAGGCTCGGCAGCGTCGTCATGTCGCCGAGCGCCGTGACCATCGGCGTCGACACGGAATCGAGGTCCCAGCCGCGACGGTAGGACAGCACCGACAACGTGAGGGTGATCATCAGGACCAGTGCCGACCCGATCGCGCCGCCGACGATCGAGACCGTTGCCAGCCGCCACAGCGAGATCGACGGCTGGCCGAACGCGGCCGAGGCAAGGATCGACAGGACCGCCAGCCACAGGGCGGACGAGAAGGTCGTGACGACCGCGACGTAGACGTTGCGCTGCAGGACGCTGCCGGGCCGAAGGGTCGGTTCGAGAAGACCGGTGACGTTCGCGGTGCCGAGCCGCGCGCCGATCGCCCCGAAGATCGTCCCCTTCATCCCGACCGCGGCCGGGATCAGGACGATCAGGCCGGGCAGCTCCTGGAGGGTCCCGGTGATGTGCGCGAGCGTGAGCCCGGCGACGAACCCCGCCAGCGTGCTGAGGGCGAGCGCGACCAGACCCTGTCGCAGGGTCCGTTGCTCTGCGCGCCAATAGGCCCACAGACGCCGCGCACGACGTGGAAGCGCCATAACGGTTCGCTCATCGGGTCTGCCTCTCGGCCTCGGCTTCGCGGCCTCGGCTTCTCGGGTCGGTCACGGAGCGGGGAGCTCCTTCAGCCCGAGGCAGTATGCGCTCGGCGTGCCTGCGGGACAACCCCTCCGCGCGACCGACGGCGTGAGGTCAATCGACCCAGTCGCGTGTCAGGTACAGCCAGAACGCGAGGCCCGCGTAGGGCCCGTACCGACGGAAGCGGCGCTCGATCGCGGCGTCGCTGACCTTCGCGCGCCGGACCTTCTTCGCGTAGGTCGGCCGCGTCCACGAGTCCAGGATCAGCCGGTGGTACCGGCCGAGGGTCATCATGATGTGCGCGGCCGCGTAGGGCCCGACACCGGGCAGCGCGAGCAGTCGCTCCTCGAGCTCCTGGTCCGGCAGCTCCTGCGTTGACGCCGTCGCGAACGCCTCCAGCTCGAGATCGCCCCCGGCGACCGAGCGCGCGAGCTGCAGCAGGTACGCGCCGCGATACCCGGTGCGGGCGACGTCCTTGTAGAAGGACTCGCCGGCCTCGGCCATGGCCGCGGGCGTGGGGAAGGCCCGGCCCCAGGGGCCGTCCGGGTCGGCGCCGGCCGCCCGCTCGCCGAGGTGCTCGACGATCGAGTGCACCATCCGGATGGTGGCCGACCACGCGCAGTTGGTCGTGCAGATCGTCTTGATCACATCCTCGAACACCGTCGGGCTCTGGACCATGCGCCCGGCCCCGGCGGCCACCCACGACAGGTCGGGATCGGCGGACGCGGCCTCGTAGAACACGGAGAGGTCGGCGTCGAGCCGCAGGACGTGACGGACCGTCGCGGTGAGCTCGGCCGTGGCGCGTTCGGACGCCGGCGGGCCGAGGATCGAGACCTTCGCGTGACCCTTGCGCCCCGACTCGACCCGGACCGTCCGCGGGCGTCCGCGACCGACGCGCAGGGTGAGTTCGACCGAGCGGTAGTCGGGTGACGGCCGCATCGGCGGCAGATCCACGAACCCGTGGGAGTTCAGTGTCCGGACGAGGTCGACGGGTTCGCCGCCGGGACCGCGCAGGCGCAGGTCGACGGTGGTCACGCGTCCGCTCGCTGGCGCTCCCGCCAGGCGCGCACCTTGGCCCGGTTGCCGCAGGTCGACATCGAGCACCATCGCCCCGAGCGGTTCTTCGAGCGGTCGTAGAAGACCGAGCGGCAGGTTTCGTCGGCGCAGAGCTTGAGGTGGTCGAAGCTCCCGTCGAACGCGCTCACGAAGGCGATCGCGACGATCGCGCCGTAGGCGGCCGCCACACCGGTGCCCTCCTTCGGCTCCAGGGTGGGTGCGTGCGCCGCGTGGAAGTGTGGGTGCAGCCCCGCCGCGAGCCCGATCCGGTCGAGCACCCCGGCGTCGGTGGGGGAGACCGCCTCTTCGTCGCCGGCCAGGATCAGGTTGCGGATCGCGTCCCGGAGCCCGAGGTAGGTCTCACGGTCGGCGTCGGTGAAGCGTTCCTGTTCCGAGAGGAGGTGCCGCTCCATCAGGAAGCCGCGGATCTGCTCGGCGGGGGGCTCGAGGTGCGTCCCCTCGGCGTCGTGGACGTGCAGGTTGAGGAACCGCTGGAGCAGCTCGAGGTCTCCCGGAGCCGAGGGGGTGTCCCCGTGCGGCGAGAAGTCGAACGTGGCCATGACCTCCCAGCGTACACCGTCGAAATCGGTTGACAAGTTACGCTAACCAATGTAGGTTATGAAGAAGGTTACGTCAACAGGAACGTGCGGGAATCCCCACGGACCGGCCGCAAGCCAGGTGGAGAACAGGAGGTGCACGGATGCTCACACCGTCGAACTTCAGCGAGATGGGGCAGATCCGAGCCGCGTCCCTGCGCGACGATGCCGCCGGTGGGCGCGCCCGGCGACCGGGGCGGCGCCGCCGGGACGCGATCCGGCATGCCGTCGGCGCTCGGCTCGTGAGCGCCGGGTTCCGCCTGCTGCGCGGGGCGGCCTGATGGGCTCGATCGGGCTCGCGCTCACGGTCCTGGTCGTGGTCTTGCTCTGGGTGGCCGCGGTCGCGTTCGGCCGCGACTCCCGCGAGGGCTCCGAGCGGCGCTTCGGCCCCGACCGGCGCGACCGGTCCCTGCGGCTCTAGCCGAGGGCCGGTTGCTGCCTCGTACGATGGTCGCGTGACGCTCGAGTTCACCGACTGGGCCATCGAAATCCTTCGGCGGACGCACGAGGCCGCCCGCAGGTTCAACCCGGCCGCGACGGTCCGGATCCATCGGACCGGCGACGGCGTGGCGTTCGACCTCACCGACCAGCGTGAGGACGGCGACGAGATCGTGGCCGAGCACGGGTTCGAGCTGTGGGTCGCGCCCGGGGTCGGGGGTACCATCGACGTCGTCGAGCCCCACGACCGGCTGATCCTTCGCCCACCCGGGGACCCCGAACGCAGCGTTCGGTCACCGCATTGACGCGACGATCCGAGGACGGACCGCTCCAGAGGCGCTGAGTCACGCACGCCGGGGGCTACACTTCTTCGCACCGTGACCTCCGATCCCGAACCCGGACACGCGCTCCGCGACCTCGGTCGCGCCCTGGGTGGCGCGGGCCCGGTCATGCTGATCGGCGGCGCCGAGGACAAGGTCCGGGACAAGCTGATCCTGTCGCGGTTCGCGACCTTCGCCGGCGGCCCCGAGGGCCACGTCGTGGTGATCGCGACCGCCTCCTCGCTCGGCGAGATCGCCAACGAGCGCTACCGCGAGCTGTTCGAGGGTCTGGGGATCGGACGGGTGACCGGGCTTCGTCCGGAGGAGCGATCCGAGGCCGAGGATCTCGAGACGGCCGCCGCCCTGAGCGATGCGACCGCGGTGTTCCTCACGGGCGGGAACCAGCTCCGGTTGTCCTCGGTCGTCGCCGGCACACGTCTGGCCGACGCGATCCACCGAGCACACGACCGCGGCGCCGTGCTCGCCGGCACCTCCGCCGGCGCGAGCGCGATGGCGACGCACATGATGGCGTTCGGTCGCGCGGGGGAGACGCCCAAGCAGCGGATGGCGCAGCTCGCGGCCGGGCTCGGCATCCTGCAGGGCGTCGTGGTCGACCAGCACTTCGAGCAGCGTGGGCGGTTCGGGCGGCTGCTCGCCGTGATCGCGCAGTCGCCGTCGCTGCTCGGGATCGGCCTGGACGAGGACACGAGCGCGGTCGTCTACGCCGACCGCTCGATGGAGGTCGTCGGCAAGGGGGCGGTGACGGTCCTCGACGGCTCCAGCATCCAGACCGACGCCCACCAGGCCAAGGGCCACCGGCCGATCATGATCTCGGGGGCCGTGGTGCACTCGCTGCCCGACGGCTCCTGGTTCGACCTCCGCGCGCGGACGCTGCTGGCCGGGGCGCCCGGCATGGAACGAGAGGCCTCGGAGTGAGCGACAGCCGGACCCGCTCGCGAGCGGACCGCCGGCGGGCGAAGGAGGAGCCGCCCGCGGACAAGCGTCCGCTCGCGCCCGATCTGAAGGTGGTCGAGACCCAGGTGTTCAGGGGTCCGAACTACTGGTCGTACGACCCCGCGGTCCGGTTGCTGGTCGATCTCGGCGCGCTGGAGGACTGGCCGTCGAACACGATCCCGGGCTTCGTCGACGGTCTGATCGAGATGCTCCCCGGGATCGCCGAGCACTCGTGCTCGCTCGGCCGTCGCGGGGGCTTCGGCGAGCGGCTGAGGGAGGGGACCTGGCTCGGGCACGTCGCCGAGCACATCGCGCTCGAGCTCCAGCGCGAGTCGGGCGCACACGTGTACCGGGGCAAGACCCGGAGCGCGGGCGAGGTCGGGCGCTACAACGTGATCTACGGGTACTGGGAGGAGCGGGTCGGCCTGGCGGCGGGCGAGCTCGCGGTCCGCTTGGTCAACCAGCTCGTCCAGCCGGCCGAGGACTTCGACTTCCTGGCCGAGCTCGAGCGCCTGATCCTGCTCGCGGAACGCCGTGCGTTCGGCCCGTCGACCCAGGCGATCATCGACGAGGCGGCGAGCCGCGACATCCCCTGGATCCGGCTGAACGAAGCCTCGTTGGTCCAGCTCGGGTGGGGCAGGTACCAGCAACGGATCCGCGCGACGATGACGTCCAAGACGAGCGCGCTCGCGGTCGATATCGCCGGCGACAAGCACGTGACGCGCCGGCTGCTCGCCTCGGCCGGGCTGCCCGTTCCGCGGGGCGAGATCGTGCAGAGCGAGGACGAGGCCGTCGCCGCGGCCAGTGCGATCGGGTTCCCGGTCGTCACCAAGCCGCTCGACGGCAACCACGGGCGCGGCGTCGGGCTCGACCTCGGGACCGAGGACGACGTCAGGACGGGCTTCCGGCGGGCGTTGCCCGAGGCCCGTCGCGGGCAGGTCGTCGTGGAGAGCTTCGTCGCCGGCAACGACTACCGCGTGCTCGTGGTGGGCGGTCGCATGGTCGCGGTGGCCGAACGCGTGCCGGCCCACGTCATCGGCGACGGCACCCACACGGTCACCGACCTGGTCGAGATCGCGAACTCGGACCCGCGCCGAGGCTTCGGGCACGAGAAGGTGCTCACGAGGATCAAGGTCGACGAGGCCGCGATCGAGCTGCTCCGCAAACAGGGGTACGGCCTGGACGACGTGCCCCCGGCCGAGGCGTTCGTCAAGCTCGCGGCGACCGGCAACATGTCGACCGGCGGCAACTCGATCGACCGGACGTGGGAGGCCCACGAGGAGAACGTCGAGATCGCCGAGGAGGCCGCGCGCGTCGTCGGGCTCGACGTGGCCGGCATCGACTTCCTCGCCCCCGACATCACGCAGCCCGTCCGCGAGACCGGCGGCGCGATCGTCGAGGTGAACGCCGCGCCCGGGTTCCGGATGCACACGAACCCCACCGAGGGTGAGGCGCAGTTCGTCGCGAAGGACGTGGTCGACCTGTTGTTCCCGGCCGGAACGCCGTCGCGGATCCCGATCGTCGCGGTCACCGGCTCCAACGGCAAGACCACGACCACGCGGATGATCGCGCACATCTTCAAGGGGATGGGGCGCTCGGTCGGCATGACGACGACCGACGGCATCTACATCGACGAGCGGCTGGTCAAACGCGCGGACGCGAGCGGGCCGAAGTCCGCGCAGATGGTCCTGCAGAACCCGCGGATCGACTTCGCGGTGTTCGAGACGGCGCGGGGCGGGATCCTGCGGGAGGGGCTCGGGTACGGCAAGAACGACGTCGCGGTCGTCCTGAACGTCACCGGCGATCACCTGGGGCTGAAGGGGATCGACTCCCTCGAGCAGCTCGCGGCGGTCAAGCAGGTGGTCGTCGAGGCCGTCCCGAAGACCGGCTGGGCCGTCCTGAACGCCGACGATGAGCTCGTCGCGGGGATGCGCAAGGCCTGCAGCGGTTCGGTGATCCTGTTCTCGATGCAGGAGAACGACCTCGTCGACCGCTGGGTGCGGCGCGGGGGCAAGGCGGTCGTGCTCGAGAAGGGTCCGCGCGGCGAGATGATGGTGATCCGGGAGGGGCGCCGGACGATGCCGATCGCCTGGGTGCACACGCTGCCGGCGACCTTCGAGGGCCGCGCCCGGATGATGGTGCAGAACGCGATGGCGGCCGCGGCCGCGGCGCATGCGGCCGGCGCCCACCTGCACGACATCCGTCAGGGGCTTCGTTCGTTCACGACCTCGATCTACCAGGCGCCGGGGCGCCTGAACGTGTTCGATCTCGACGGCGTCAAGGTGCTGATCGACTACGCGCACAACGCCGCGGGGCTCGAGACGCTCGGCGACTTCGTGGAACGGCTCACCACCGACACGCCGAACGGCGGCAGGCCGGGCCAGGCGTCGTGGAGCGCGAACCTGCGTGTCGCGGTGGTCGCGACGGCGGGGGACCGGCGCGACGAGGACATGCGTCAGCTCGGGCGCGTCGCCGCGCGCTACTTCGACGACGTGATCATCCGCGAGGATCGGAACCCGCGGGGGCGCAAGAAGGGCGAGACCGCCGCCCTGATCCTCGAGGGCGTTCGCGAGGCGATCGGGACGGGCGCGCGCGCGGGCAACGCCGAGATCGTGCTCGACGAGATGGAGGCCGCCCGCAAGGCGCTCGACCGTTCCCGCCCGGGGGACCTGGTCGTGCTGTGCGTCGACCACGCCACGGAAGTCTTCAAGGAGCTCGAGTCCCGCCGGTCACTCGCCGCCCCGACGATCTTCGCCTCGACCGAGGGCAACGGCCACGTCGAGGAGTCCGGCGGCGACCCCGACATGCTCGGCGTCTGACGCGGATGGAGCCCGCTCGTGTTCGGGAGGTGCTCGAACGCACCCGCGACGAGCTCCGGGCCGAGCTCGCGACGCTCACGGCCGCGCCCCGCGACCCGATGGGCGCCGTGTCGTTCGGCAAGCGCGTGGGTGAGGGGACGTCGCAGGCCGTCGAACGCATCGCGCAGGTGGACGCCGCGAAGAACCTTGACGCGAAGCTCGGGGACGTGGAGCGGGCGCTCGAGAAGCTGGACGAGGGGACGTACGGATCCTGCGACGTGTGCGGCTCGGCGATCGGAGCCGAGCGCCTCGAGGCGATCCCCTGGGCCGTGCGCTGCATCGACCACGCAGGCGGGCCTCGCTGAGGGGTCTAACCCTCAGCCGAGGGCGATCACGCTCTCGGTGCGGGCGCTCTCCTGGGCGGCTTCGATGATCTCGAGCCCCATCACGGAGTCGTTCGGATCCACCGGCGGCGGCGCGCCCTCCCGGAGGGACGCCGCGATCGCTCGGTAGAACTCCTCGTAGGCGCCCGGTTCCGTCTCGACGGTGCGTTCGTCTTCCCCGCTGGACAGGCGCCCCCACCGCTCGGGCGGCTCGCGGCCCCAGGCCGCATCGCCCGGGCGCGTGCCCTCGCTCAGTGCCTGCTCCTGGACGTCCAGCCCGAACTTCTCGAACGCCGCGCGCTGCCCCAGCACCCGCATCCGCGGTCCCGGGATCGCCGCGAGGACGCTCATCCACAGGTGGCTGCGGATACCCTCGCCGTGCTCGAGCGCCACGAAGACGTCATCGTCGATCTCGACGTCGGGCCGCCGGCGATCGACCTCGGCGTAGACGGTGCGGGGCGGGCCGAACAGACCGACCGCCTGATCGATCAGATGGGCCCCCAGGTCGAACAGGAGCCCGCCGGCCTCCTCGGGGTCGCCGCGTTCGCGCCACGCCTCGGGGCGGACCTCGGGACGCCACCGCTCGAACCGCGACTCGAACCGGACGATCGGGCCGAGCGCGTCCTCGGCGAGCAGCCTGCGGACGGTGAGGTAGTCCCCGTCCCATCGGCGGTTCTGGAAGACCGTGAGGAGCAGGTCGCGTTCGGCTGCCTCGGTCACCAACCGCCGGCCCCCGTCGGCCGTCGGCGCCATCGGCTTGTCGATCACGACCGGCAGCCCGGCCTCGAGCGCCGCGAGCCCGAGCGGCACGTGGAACCGATTGGGGGTGGCCACGATGATGAGGTCATGGTCGGCTCGATCCCACAACGCCTCGACGTCGTCGAGCAGGACGGCCTCCGGATGCTCCGAGATCGCGCGCGCCCGCCGCCCCGGATCGCGGGACACGATCGTTGCGAGCGACATGCCCGGGGTCGACGAGATCAGGGGACCGTGGAAGACGGCGCCGGCCAGGCCGTAGCCGATCAGCGCGACCCGGATCAGGTCGTCCGGATGCTCAGCCACGGCGCCCACTCGCCCGACGAACCATCGTTCGCGCGAGCCTACGGTCTCACAACGACCCGGAGCATCCGGGGATCCGGGCTGCGGTCCAACAGGATCTCGGGCACCTCGTCGAGTGCCACCGTCCGCGACGGCATCCGGTCGAGCGGGACCGCGCCCGAACGCGCGAGGTCGCGGGCGCGACGGTAGTCCTCGACCGTAGAGCCCGTGCTCCCCACCAGCCGCAGGTGGCGGTAGTGCACGAGGTTGGCGTCGACGGGCGCGCCGCCCGGCGTGCCCGCGAACGCGTGGACCCGGCCCCCGACGTCGACCTGGTCGATCGCCCACGAGAGCGCCTCGATCCCCGGGGCGGTCACGAGCGCAGCAGCGGGGAGGGCTCCGAGCGCCGCGGCGACGTCGTCTCCGGGTCCGAGCACCGCGTCGGCGCCGAGCTCGGCCGCGAGGTGTCGTCGGGCTTCGGACCGTTGCACGACCGCCACCCGCGCACCCGCCGCTTGCAGCGCCCACATCCCGATGATCCCGAGGGTGCCCGCGCCCACCACGACGGCGAGGTTGCCCTCGGCCACGTCGAGCATCCCGACGGCGTGCAGGCAACACGCGAGCGGCTCGATCGAGGGCGCGAGCTCGAACGGGAACCCGTCGAGCGGGACGACGTGACCGTCGGGCACCACGATCAACTCCGCCAGGCCGCCGTCGCGCTGGATCCCGATGTCGACGTGGTCGGGGCATCGGTTCTCGAGGCCGAGCGCGCACGACGTGCACCGGCCGCAGCCCACGTTCGGTTGCACGCCGACGGCGGTCCCGTCCTCGAGCACGCCGGCCACCTCGTGACCCGGGATCCTCGGTTCCGGCGTCCCAGCGTTCGCCAACCGCCGGTCGGTCGCGCAGATCGCGGCCGCGCGGACCCGAACGGTCACCTCTCCGGGCGCCGCCTCGGGCTCGGGCACGTCGAGCGTGGCGACCCTGCGCGGACCATCGATCCGAACAGCCCTCATCCGCGGAGCTTGCCACGGGATCGCCCGTCCCGCCGCCTCGACGGCTCCGGTACGTTGACGCGTCGACGGAGGATGCGTGGCGGTCGAACGGCGGGAAGGGGCGGCGGGATGAACGGACTGAGCGGAAGGGTCGCACTCGTGACGGGGGCGAGCGGTGGGATCGGGGCCGCGGTGGCGAGATCGCTCGCGGATCAGGGTGTTCGGCTGGGGCTCGCGTCGCGGAGCGGCGCGGACCTGTCGATCGAGGGGTCGATCGCCGCCCCGTGCGATGTCCGGGACGCGGCGGCGGTCGAGGCGTTCGTCGAGCGGGTGGTCGGGTCCTTCGGGCAGCTCGACCTCGTGATCGCCAACGCGGGCGTCGGGACGTACGGCCCGTTCCTCGAGCTCGACCCCACTCACCTCGAGGAGATGATCGACACCAACGTGAAGGGGACGATCTACACGATCCGCGCGGCGCTGCCGCACCTGCTGGAGAGCGACGGAGCGGACATCGTCACGGTCGCGTCCGAGGCGGGACGCCGCGGTCTTCCGTTCGAGGCGGTCTACTGCGCGTCGAAGTTCGCGCAGGTCGGGTTCTCGCGCGCCCTGGACCACGAGCTCCGGCCGCAGGGCATCCGATGTGCGAACGTCTGCCCCGGAGGTGTGGCGACCGAGTTCGCGATGGGCCGGGGTCGAACGCCCGAGATGCCCGAGCTCGCCGGGATGATGTCCGCGGAGGACGTCGCCGAGGCCGTGCTGTTCGTGCTGACGCGCCCGCGGAACCACCGGATCTTGGAGATGGCGTTCCGGCCGGTGACGGAGGACTCGTGGGGATGAGCGGCGACGTGCGGTGGGGCGTCCTGTCGACCGCGAAGATCGGGATCGACAAGGTGATCCCGGCCACGGCCGCGGCCGAGCGGTGCGAGGTCGTCGCGATCGCCTCGCGTGACCTGGAGCGCGCCCGGGCCGCCGCGTCCGAGCTCGGGATCGCGCGGGCGTTCGGTTCGTACGAGGACCTGCTTGCCGATCCGGACGTGGACGCCGTCTACAACCCGTTGCCCAACCACCTGCACGCCGAGTGGACGATCGCGGCGGCCCGGGCCGGGAAACACGTCCTGTGCGAGAAGCCCCTGGCGACGACCTCGGCGGATGCAGAACGGATGATCCAGGCTTGCGAGGCGGAGGGCGTCCTGCTGATGGAGGCGTTCATGTATCGGCTCCATCCGACCTGGGAGGCCGTGACGAGCCTCGTGGCCTCGGGCCGCATCGGCGAGCTGAAGACCGTGCAGAGCTGGTTCTCGTACTTCAACGACGACCCGGGCGACATCCGCAACCTCGTCGAGACGGGAGGCGGCGCCCTGTACGACATCGGCTGCTACTGCGTGAACCTGTCGCGGATGCTGTTCGGCGCCGAGCCCGAACGGGTCGGGGGGTCGGTGCTGCGCGACCCCGTCATGGGGATCGACGTCCTGACGTCGGGGATCTTGGACTTCGGCGACGTCGTGGCCACCTTCACGTGCTCGACCCGTGCCGAACCCGATCAGCGCGTCCATATCTACGGCACCGAGGGCCGGATCTCGCTGGAGATCCCGTTCAACATCCCGCCGGACCGTCCGACGCGGGTGTCCCTCACCGCCGGCGGAGACCCACCGGTCCGACCCGAGACCGAGGTGTTCACGTTCGACCCGGCCAACGAGTACACGATCCAGGCGGAGCGGTTCGCGGCGGCGGTCCTGGACGGCGGACGGGTGCCGATCCCACCTTCGGACGCCGTCGGCAACCTTCGGGTGATCGAGGAGCTGTTCCGTTCCGGCTGACCTCCGGGAGCGGCTCAGCCCATCGCGTGGAAGGTTGGAGCGAGCGCCGGGTACAGGTCGCGGTACCGCGCGTACGCGTCGGCGTAGGCGTCCGCCTCTCCCGACGGCTCGGTGGGCTCGCTGACCCGGACGAGCCTCGTACACGCGTCCTGCACCGTGTCGAACCACCCGGCTCCCACTGCGGCGAGGGTGGCGGCGCCCTGCGCGGCGCCCTCGGCTGTGGAGGTCGTGACGATCCCCGCGTCCAGCGCGTCGGCGAGGATCCGTCGCCACAGGTCGCTGCGGCTCCCCCCGCCCGTCGCCCTGATCTGGCTCGCAGGCGGGACGCCGGCCTCGCGCATCAGTTCGAGCGAGTCCCGCAGGCCGAACGCCACCCCTTCCAGCACCGCCCGCGTCAGATGGGCCCGGCCGTGGTGGACCGTCAGCCCCACGAACGCGCCGCGGGCGAGGGGATCGGCGTACGGGGTGCGCTCCCCGGTGAGGTAGGGAAGGAACAGGAGGCCATCGCTCCCGGCGGGGACCGAGGCCGCCTCCTCCACGAGCTCCTCGAACGCGACGCCGGGGGCGAGCGCGTCCCGGTACCAACGAAGGCTGCCGGCCGCGGAGAGCATCACGCCCATGAGGTGCCACCGGTCGGGGAGCGCGTGGCAGAAGGCGTGGAGTCGGCCCTCATGCTCGATCGCGGGCCCCTCGGTCGTCGTGAACAGCACGCCGGAGGTGCCGAGCGACAGCGATGGGACGCCCGGCACGACCGAGCCGACGCCGACCGCGGCGGCCGCCTGGTCGCCTCCGCCGGCGACCACCGGGGTCCCAGCTCGCAGTCCGGTCGCCGAGGCCGCCGCCTCCGTGATCGTTCCCGTCACGGTCGGTCCCTCGTAGGTCGGCGGCAACCACCGGGGCTCGACACCGAGCGCCTCGAGGATCTCGGGGGACCAGTCCCGCGCCGCGAGGTCGAACAGCATCGTCCCGGAGCCGTCGGCCCGGTCCACGGCGTGCTCGCCGGTGAGCCGCAGCCGAACGAAGTCCTTGGGCAGGAGCACGTGCGCGATCGCGGCCCAGACCTCGGGCTCATTGCCTCGCAGCCACAGCAGCTTCGGGGCCGTGAACCCGGGCAGCGCGTCGTTGCCGGTGATCGCGATCAGGCGCTCACGACCGACGATCTGGCGGATCGCATCGCACTCGGCCGCGGTGCGCTGGTCGTTCCACAGGATCGCCGGACGCAGGATCTCGTCTCGGTCGTCGAGCGCGACCAGTCCGTGCATCTGGCCTGTCAGACCGACGGCCTGCACGTCCGAGGCGTCGGCGCCCGCCGTGTCGAGCGCCGACCCCACCGCGATCCGGGTCGCGTCCCACCACAGGCCCGGGTCCTGCTCGCTCCACAAAGGGTGCGGCGTCTCGTAGTCGTACGCGGACGTTCCGACCGCCCGCACGATGCCTTCCGCGTCCTGGAGGACCGCCTTGGTCGCGGTGGTGGACACGTCCAGCCCCAGCACGAGGCTCACGACGACCACTTACAGAGGGTCACTCTCGTCGTCCCGAGTACGAGGCGCCCTGCCGGATCACCGAGCGCCGAGCAGGAGGTCGACCGTCAGCTGGTCGAGCCGCTCGTAGGGTTGACCGCGTGCGGCGACCGCCCGGCGGTCGATGTCGAGGCCCTTGAGTCCCTCGGCGCGTTCGTGCGTGTACGGCCCGAGGTGCGGTGTCACCGTGCCGTCGTCCGCGTTGATCTGCTCGACCAGACCCTGGATCTCCGGGTCGGCGTTCCAGCGCTCGGCCTTCTCGCGCAGGATCAGGTACGTGCGCATGCATCCCCGCGCGAACGACTTCACGTCCTCGTAGTCCGACGTCCGGTAGGCATGGGCGTCGAAGTGACGGCTGCCCTCGTAGCCCACGTCCTCGAGCAGCTTCACGAGGAAGAACGCCGCCTTCGGGTTGGCCGAGCCGAACCGCAGGTCCTGGTCGTAGCGCCCGGGGATCTGGTCGTTGAGGTCGATGTGGAACAGCTTGCCCATCGACCAGGCCTGGGCGACGTGGTGGGTGAAGTTCAGCCCCGCCATGTGCTCGTGCGCGACTTCCGGGTTCACGCCGACCATCTCCGAGTGCTCGAGCGTCTGGATGAAGGCGAGCATCGCGCCGGTGGTGGACAGGTAGATGTCGCCGCGAGGTTCGTTCGGCTTGGACTCGAGCGCGAAGCGCAGGTCGTAACCCTGGTCCTTGACGTAGGCGCAGAGGAAGTCCATCGACTCCTTGTAGCGCTTGAACGAGACCACCGGGTCCTTGGAGGAGTCGGTCTCCACGCCCTCGCGGCCACCCCAGAAAACGTAGGTCGTGGCGCCGAGCTCCACACCCAGGTCGATCGCGCGCATCGTCTTCTGCAGGGCGTACGCGCGGACCCGCGGATCGTTGGCCGTGAACGCGCCGTCGCGGAAGATCGGGTCCCGGAACAGGTTCGTCGTCGCCATCGGCACGATCAGGCCCGTGGCGTCGAGCGCCTTACGGAAGTCCGAGACGATCTGGTCGCGCTCGTGCGCGCTCGCGTCGATCGGCACCAGGTCGTTGTCGTGCAGGTTCACGCCCCACGCCCCGACCTCCGCCAGCAGCTCGACGAGCTGGACCGGGGACAGCACTTCCCGGACGGGTTCGCCGAACGGGTCGATGCCGATGTTGCCGACGGTCCACAGCCCGAACGAGAAGCGGTGCTCCGGTCTGGGTTCGTACGCCATCTCATGACCTCCCTCGAGGGTTCTGGGGTCAGGCTACTCCGCCGCGAGCAGGCGTTCCTAGCCGGCCAGGGTCATGATCCGCTCCGGCTGCAGGAGGAAGGGCGGGAGCCACGCGGGGATGTTCGAGAACGGCAGCACGTCGGGATGCAACTCGATCCCGAGAGCCTCGGCCATGAAGGCCCGCCGAGCTAGGATCCGCGACCACGCCTCGGGGTACCGCGTCGCGAACTCGGACCGCAGCGACTCGTCGGCGAGCGCGAGGCCGTCCTCGACGTTCGTCGTGAAGTACTCGGTCCCCGTCGCGGGGATCACGTCGACCTGGAACGCCATGCCCGAACGCAGCTCGATAGTCGATCCCGGCGTGATCGGCGAGTTGACCCACTCGTCCAGGTGGATCTGGTGTCCGGGGTTCAGGAAGATGCCGAAGAACGGGTCGCCGAGCCGCCGCTGCACGATCTCGTACAACACGCCGCCCGTCTGGCCGATCCGGAGGGCCCGGTACCACTCGGCGATCGCCTCGAAGTAGGGCCCGACCAGCTTGTCCACGTAGTCGCGGATCGCCACCGGGAGCTCCGCCGCGTCCTCGACGACGAACCCCGCGCGGCAGTTCAAGGCACCCCAGATCCCGAACGCCACCGTGAACCGGTCGCCGCGCTCGATCTTCCGGCCGGTGGGGCTGAGCAGGCCGAAGGTCGCCCGGTCGCCGCTCGAGAGCATCAGGTGGCAGGAGAGCGGGCTGCCGTTCCACCCGAGGAGCGCGACCGCATCGTCTTCGCGCATCCCCGGTCGCAGCTCGTGGAGGAGCCGGCGGACGCCGCTCGAGGTCCGGCACGCCGCCGCCTCGAACGCCGCCAGCTGCTCGACCTCGTTGAGCACGCGCAGGCCGTCGGCCGCGTCGATCAGCAGGTGCCCGGCGTTCTCGACCGAACCCGAGGGCGTCATGCGGCGGAGCTCGTCCGCGATGTAGGCGGGCACCTCGAGCGTCCTGCGGTCGCTGAACGTCTTCCAGCCGATCACGCCGACCGCGGTGTCGGGGCCGATGCCCTCCTCGGCCAGGATCTCGGAGAGCGCGCGCGAGCGATCGCGCGGCTGGCTGGGCAGGCTGAAGTCCTGGAAGAGGTGCCGGCGCATCGGCAGCGGCGCCGCCCGGGCGACGCCGAAGCATTCGTTGCCCACCAGGACGGCCGGCTCGCCGGTGGAGCCGACGACCAGCATCGCCTCCTCGAACCGTGGATCGAACCCCGTCACGTACGCGAGGTTCGCGCTGTGCTCGCGATCGGCGTAGATCACGAGCGCGTCGTACCCGTCCTCGGCCGCGCGGGCCCGGAGGCGTTCGAGCCGGTCGGCGTAGACGGCCGGCGGGATCTCGGGCACGGCCTCGGGCATGCCGAACTCGGGCAGGTCGATCTCGGTGACCCGCGCGCCGGTCATCGCGTCGACGCCCCTCCGGACGGGCTCCACTCAGTCGGTTCGCCGTCGCGCGGGATCGTGACGAACGCGTTCGCCGCGACCTCCTGCCAGGGGCCGACCTCGCCGTCGGGCCACCGGATCCGGACCTCGGCCGAGCCGGCGTCGCCGAGGCCCACGTGGACCCACCCGAGCTCGCCGCTCGCGTGGCCCCCGCCGATCGTGAGTTCCCGCTCGACGGTGCGGTCGTCGAACCGCACCTGGATCCACGAGCCGATCGCGTCGCGGTTCGGGCCGGCCTGTTCGGGGCGGACGGCGATCCAGTTGCCCATCGGTTCGGGTTCGGCCGCGGTGCCCGAACCCACGTTGCGGAACACGCTCACGTTCACGCGGCGGTTCACCTGCACGATGTCGAGCATGCCGTCGAGGTTGAGGTCGACGACGGCCGCGCCGCGTCCCTTGACGAAGCTCGCGATGCCGGCGGCGAGTCCCTCCTCGGCGAACGTCCCGTCGGGCTGCCCCATCAGCAGGTCGCTCGGGTCCTTGGCCGCGAAGTCCGGCTGGGCATCGACGTTGCCCTTGGAAACGAACAGGTCGACGAGCCCGTCGTTGTTCACGTCCTGGAACTCCGGATGCCATGCCGTCGAGGGGAGCGGGTCGCCGCCCGTGTACGGACGCGTCGCGGTAACGCCCTCCTCGATCGCGATGTCCTCGTACGCCGGGCCGCCGGATGCGTTCGCCAGGGTCTGCAGCTTGTTGTCGCCCTGGCTCGTCAGGTAGACCTCGGGCACGCCGTCGCCGGTGACGTCGTAGCTCGCGATGCCCATGCCCCAGATCACGAGTCGGCGCCATCCGTCGGCGCGCGTGTACAGGCGCGGGGGTTCGCCGGGTTCGATGCGCCACAGCTGCTCCTCGCCGTCGAGGTAGTAGTGGCGGTCGTTGGCCATGCGAAGGCCGGTGTGGCCCGTGTGGTCCCAGTCGCTGAACAAGACGGACAACGTGCAGTAACCGGGCGCGAGCGGAGCCGCCGCCGCGTAGGTCTCGGCGCCGGTCGCGGGCCGCACGAGCTCGCTGTCGGCGCACTCGGACCGGTCCGGGGCCTTCGCGAGGTCGAGGTAGTTCCCGAACGCGAGCGTCGGCAGGGCGGCCGAACCCTCCCACGTCGCGCTGAACGCGGCCGTCAAGGCGTCGCCCCCGTCGTACCCCCAGGTCTCGTTCGCGCGCTCGAACCGGCAGCCGCCGAGCCCGCGCAGGAGCACGTTCTCGCCGTTCCGCAGGACCGCGAGGTCGGTCATGCCGTCGCCGTCCACGTCGATCGGGTAGGCGCCGGTGACGCTCGTCAGGTCGGTGACGGGGTCGGAGACCTTGGAGAACCGCAAGGCGCCCCCGACCGGGCTCTCGTTCCGGTAGAGCGCGGCCCGGTTCGAGCCGCCGGCGAGATAGAGGTCGGGCCTGCGGTCGCCGTTACAGTCGAACGTCGCCACGCCCCCGCCCACGAAGAAGGGGAACTCGCCGCCGTAGACTTGGTGGACGCCTGCGGCGGCGGACTCCTCCACGAAGCGGGGGGTCTCGGCCACCGGCTCGCCTGCCCCGGTCACCGCCAGCCCGAGGCCTACCACGGCGAGCGCGGCCAGACCCCCGCCGATCGCGCCCAGCGCGAGCCACAACGCCGTCCGCCGGCCTCGGTCGGGTCGCCCCGCCTTCGGTCTCGGCTCGGGAGGCCCGCCGCCGCCGGGACCTTCGCCAATCTCGGTCGCGGAACCAACCTTCTGCATCAGTCCCTGTCCCGTGAGTGATGGCCGCGATCGACTTCCGATCCAGCGCTCGATGCGGGCGTCGCGCGGGGACGCAGGCTATCGAGGGCCCGGAACGGGCGCAACAGGCCGTTTGCGCGAGGGGCCGTAGCACGACGAACGGATTGCGCGCTCTGCCCGGATATGACATGTTGGCGCGCGGCCCAGGCACGGCGACCGAGTGCGCCCGACTCCCCGACAGGACGGTGGTCACGCGTACCCGCGAAGCCGTGGGGGCCGTCCGGTTCGTAGAACGAGAGGGCTGGTTCGTCACAGGGACGTACCGTCCAGAAGGGGGGGAGTGCGTTGAAGCGACGACTTTTGGCGGTGCTCGCTCTGTCGGTTCTGCTGCTCGCCGCGTGTTCGAGCGACGACAACGGCGGCGGCGGAACGACGGCAGCGACAGGAGGCGCCTCCGGCGGCGGCAATCTCACCGTGGGCGTTTCCTGGAACAACTTCAACGAGGAACGGTGGGCCAAGTTCGACGAGCCCGCGATCCAAGACGCCCTGCAGACCTGCGGCGCGAAGTACATCTCCACCGACGCGGGGTCGTCCGCCGAACAGCAGCTGACCGACGTCGAGAACCTGATCTCGCAGGGCGCGAACGCGATCATCATCCTGGCCCAGGACGGTGAGGCGATCCTCCCAGCCGTGCAGAGCGCGCTCGACCAGGGCATCCCGGTCGTGGCGTACGACCGGCTGATCGAGAACCCGGACTCGCTGTACGTCACGTTCGACAACGTCGAGATCGGGCGTCTGCAGGCGGAAGCCATTCAGGCGCAGGTCCCCAAGGGGAACTACGTGTTCATCAAGGGGAATTCGACGGACGCGAACGCCGACTTCCTTCGTTCGGGCCAGGAGGAGGTCCTCAAGGACGCGATCGCCTCGGGTGACATCAAGAACGTCGGCGAGTCCTACACCGACAACTGGGACCCGGCCATCGCCCAGACGAACATGGAGCAGTTCCTGACGGACAACAACAACAACGTCGACGCCGTCCTCGCCGAGAACGACGGGATGGCCGGCGGCGTCGTGGCGGCGCTGGAGGCCCAGGGCCTCGCCGGCTCGGTGGCGGTGTCCGGTCAGGACGGCGACGTCGCCGGCCTGAACCGCGTTGCCCTCGGGACGCAGACCGTCGACGTCTACAAGGACGCTCGGGAGCTCGGCAAGGCCGCGGGCGAGTCGGCGTGCTCGCTCGCGCAGGGCACGGCGCTCCAGGACGTCCCCAACACGGAGCCGTTCGACTCGCCGGGCGGGAACTCGATGACCTCGATCTTCCTGACGCCCCAAGCGATCACGCAGGACAACCTCAACATCCCGCTCGACGCGGGCTGGATCTCCCAGGCAGACCTGTGCCAGGGCGTCGATCCCGGCAGCGTGGCGGCGTGCGGCTAGCCGAACGACGACACTGAACGAGGCACGCAAGCACGAGGCGCCCGCCTCGCCCCGGAGACGGGGCGAGGCGGGCGCCCTGTGGAATAGGATTCGGAACGGTGGCTGAGACCAAGGTTTCCGCGGCCGAACGAGAGCCCGAGGCGCAGTCTGCCTCGCCCGAGGGGCAGGGGAAACGGTCGCTCCTGCGTTCGCTCGGCGATCGCATGCGTTCGGCCGAGATCGACTATCGACTCGCCGGGATGCTCCTGGCCCTCGCGATCATCTGGATCGTCTTCCACATCATCACCCCGGGCCACACGTTCCTCACGCCGCGGAACATCTGGAACCTTTCGGTGCAGACCGCCGTCGTCGCGATCATGGCGACGGGGATGGTCCTGGTCATCGTCACCCGGAACATCGATCTGTCGGTCGGCGCGGTGATGGCGGCGGTCGGGATGGCGATGGCCATCGTGCAGCACGACTGGCTGCCCAAGTGGATCGGATTCGACCACCCGCTGACGTGGGTGATCGCCATCGCCGTCGGCCTTGTCCTCGGGGCGGCGATCGGCGCATTCCAGGGGACGATCATCGCGTACGTCGGCGTGCCGTCGTTCATCGTGACCCTCGGCGGCTTCCTCGTGTGGCGGGGCGTCGCATGGTGGATGGCGAGCGGCCAAACGATCGCGCCGATGGACACGCTCTTCCGCAACCTGGGAGGCGGCTCCACGGGGACCGTGGGCGGGACATGGAGCTGGATACTTGCCATCGCGGCGTGCGTGGGGATCGTGCTGCTGCAGTTCACCAAGCGACGGCAGCGCAGGCGGTACGGGTTCCGGCAGCGTCCGATGTGGGCCGAGCTCACGATCGCGGTGATCGCCTGCGGGGCTGTGCTGCTGTTGGTTGGGTTCCTGAACCGCTACTACCTGCCCCCGGCGCTCGCGACGCAGACCGGCCACGAGGGCGAGAACATCTCGCTCGGCCTGGCCTACCCGGTCCTCATCGCGATCGGCGTCGGCATCGTGATGACGTTCATCGCGACCCGGCGTCGGTTCGGTCGGTCCGTCTATGCGATCGGGGGGAACCCCGAGGCGGCCGAGCTCGCCGGCATCAAGACCAGGCGGACGATCGTCAAGACGTTCACGCTGATGGGCCTGCTGGTCGGTCTCGCGGCCGCGGTGCAGATCGCCCGGCTCAACGCGGCGGTGAGCAGCCTCGGGACCGGGATGGAGCTCAACGTGATCGCCGCCGCGGTGATCGGGGGGACGTCGTTCGCCGGCGGCGTCGGCACGATCGTCGGGGCACTGCTCGGCGCGCTCATCATGCAGTCGCTCGTCTCCGGCATGGTCCTGATGGGCATCGAGGCGCCTCTGCAAGACATCGTGGTGGGGATCGTCCTGGTCCTGGCCGTGACCCTCGACACGATCGTCCGTCGGAGGGCGGCCAAGTGATCGACCGGTCCGGTACGCCGCTGGTCGAACTCCGTGACATCCGGGTCGCGTTCGGAGGTGTCCACGCGGTCCGGGACGTGACGGTCGACCTGTATCCCGGCGAGGTGGTCGGACTGGTCGGCGGCAACGGCGCGGGCAAGACCACGCTGATCCGAACGCTGTCGGGTGCGCACCCTGCGGACTCGGGCCAGATCCTCATCGGCGGCGAGCCGGTGACGATCTCGCACCCGCGGGACGCCAAGGCGCTGGGCGTCGAGACGATCTATCAGAACTTGGCGCTCGCGGACAACATCGACGCGCCGGGCAACGTGTTCCTCGGACGCGAGCTCACGACGCGGTTCGGCAACCTCGACGACAGCGCGATGGAGGACGCCACCCGGAAGCTGATGGGCCGACTGAACCCGAAGTTCCAGAACTTCGTGGTGCCGGTCGCCTCGCTCTCCGGCGGACAGCGCCAATCGGTCGCGATCGCGCGCGCGGTGCACTTCAACGCTCGGATCCTGATCATGGACGAGCCCACCGCCGCGCTCGGCCCGGCCGAGACCAAGCAGGTCGGCGACCTGATCAAGCAGCTCCGCGAGGAGGGCCTCGGGATCTTCCTGATCAGCCACGACATCCACGACGTGTACGACCTGTCCGACCGGATCACGGTGATGCTGCAGGGCAAGCTGGTGGGCACGGTCGAGAAGACCGAGGTCACGACCGACGAGGTCCTGGCCATGATCATCCTGGGCAAGCGGCCCGGCGAGGTCACGCAGAAGGACCTGGCCGACCTGCACTGAACCCGGCCGACCTCCACAGAGGCCGGCTGCTCCCCCGAGCCTGACCGCGCCGGTCAGTCGTTCGGCTGCGCGTCCACCGTGAGCCAGCGAGCGCCGGTCGGCCGACTCAGCACGAAGGTGCGGGCGAACGGTGAGGTCTCCCGCGAACGCTCGGTCCCGTCCACCCCGTACGTGACCCGCTCGACCGTCCCGCTGGACTGCAGGCCGAGGCTCAGCCCCGACTGGCCCTGTGTGTGGACGAGGACGACCTGGATCGACTCGAAGGTGTAGTGCGGGACGACCGCCTGCCCCGTCTGGATCACATCCTCGACCTGCTTGTGCAGCGCGGCCAGACGGGCGCCGACGTCCACGGAGGCAAGGAGGCTCTGTTCGCCTCGCCGGAGCGCCTGCGCCTCGACCTCCAGGTTCTCGGCGAGCGTGAGCGCGACGTCCTGGGCGTCGGCCTGCGATAGGTCGCCGCGCTCCGTGACGTCGAAGTCGACGCTGACCCTGGGGAGCGTGGAGGGATCGACGTGGACATCGAGCGCTGGCTGTGTGCTCGGACCTGCCGCCGCCGAGGCGCTCGCCGAAACGAACGCATCCCGTGCCGGCGTCCCCGCCACGACGACCGCGGTGCTCAGGAGCACGACCGCCGCGCCGGCGATCGCCCCTCGCGCGAGCGCGCGGCGGGGCGCGAGGTATCCGTCGCCGGGCCTGCCTGGCCGGGCGACGAACGCGCCGAGCCGATCGAACTCGGAGCCCGCCGCCGGCAGGAAGCGCTCGAAGAACAGCCGAGCCACGCACAGGACCACGAGACCCGACAGTAGCGCGACCTTGGCGGCGAACTCCGTCGTCTGCGGCGCGATCAACAACGTGCACACCATCGCGACGCCGATCCCGAACGCGACCCGCGCGACCCGCCCGGCCGGTGAGGTCTTCGGGTCGGTGATCATGAAGAACAGGAAGATCAAGATCTCGGGCGAAAACACGATCACCCACCAGAAGTGCGCCCCGCACACGGGCTCGAACGACCACCGGGCCGTCATGCAGTGGCCCGACGCGGCCAACACGCCGATGCCGACCGCGAGCGTGAGCCAGAACGCCGCCGACATCCCGAGCAGGGCCAGGCGGGCCGTGATCAGCAGACCGCCCACGAGGATGATCAGATAGGCCGCGACCAGCCAGCCGTCGAACGGCGCCCACCAGAAGTCGAGCGGTTCGATCCGGGTGCTGCCGAGCAGCAGGAAGGCCGCGACCAAACCCACGTTCGACGGGTTGAAGATGTGCGAGCCGCGGTAGCGGATCACGTACTTCGTGAGCAGCGACAGCCCCGCGACGAGCGCGAACACGTACCAGCCCCGCCAGGTCCAGTGGTCGTTGCTCTGCATGTCGCTCAGACGCAGGATCAGCGCGACGCCGCTGCCGGTCAGCATCGCGCTTGCCGGCCAGACCAGTGTGCCCGTCTCGTGGAGGGTCCACCCGACCTCGATGACGGCGCAGACCAGGATCGCCACCAGGATCTGCGGGACCGACACTCGGAAGCCGAGTGCGATCTGGCCCAAGAAATGGATCGAGATGATCACCGCCGCGAGGTGGAGCCGAGGGTCGCGGATGTTCGGCGCGACGAACGGGTAGCTGCGCCCGAAGATCCGCACCGTCCGGCCGGCCGGCTTCGCGGGCGGTTCGGGCGCCGCGGGTCCCGGCGCCACCTCGGGGGTCGCCGGGGCGTCCGTGACCGACCGTGCAGACGCCTGCGTGATCGGTCGATGCGGCTCGTTCAGGACGTCCCCCAGCGCGGGTTCGACAGGAAGGGGTATCGTACGCGCTCGCCCGAGTCCACCTGACCCAAGCGAAGGAGCGCGGATGATCCCCACCGAGCCCATCGGCAGCATCCCGAGACCGAAGACCCTGATCGACGGACAGACTGCGTTCGCGGAGGGAACGATCTCGCCCGAGGAGCTCCGCGCGCTGCAGGACGAGGCGCTCGCGGACACCATCCAGCGCTTCGAGGAGACGGGCTCGCCCGTGATCTCGGACGGCGAGCAGACCAAGTCGAGCTTCGTGACCTATCCGCTCGACGGCGTGACGAACCTCGCGGCCGACGGCTTCGTGATCCCGTTCGCGGACGGCCATACCCGGCAACTGCCGATCCTCGCGTCGGGACCGTTCCGGTTCGGGACCTACGCGGCGAGCTACCTGCAGGAGGCGAAGAAGCAGGCGCACGTGCCGGTCAAGCAGGCCGTGATCGCCGCGTCGGTCCTGAGCCTCCTCTACCCGCAGGACGGGATCGAGGGGTACTCCCGCGATGCGTTCGTGGGGGACCTCGTCGCCGAGTGCGAGAAGGACATCCGCGGATCGCTGGAGGCCGGCGCCCACAAGGTCCAGATCGACTTCACCGAAGGCCGGCTCGCGTGCAAGTTCGATCCGTCGGGCGGACTCCTCCGGGACTTCGTGGCGCTCAACAACCGGGTGCTCGACCGGTTCTCGGTCGAGGAGCGGTCCCGGATCGGCGTCCACACCTGCCCGGGCGGGGACATGGACTCGACGCACAGCGCCGACGTCGACTACGCCCAGCTGCTGCCCGACCTGTTCCAGCTCAACGTCGGCAACGTGTACGTCGAGATGGCGGGCGAGCAGGACCCGGGCCGGGTACTCGACATCATCGCGGAGACCCTGCGGCCCGATCAACGGGTCTTCGTCGGCGTGATCGATCCGATCGACCCGGCCGTCGAGTCACGGGAACAGGTGCGCGACCGCGTGCTCGAGGCGGCGGATCGCCTGCCGCAGGACCGGCTCGGCACGACGGACGACTGTGGCTTCTCGCCGTTCGGCGACGACGACTCGACGTCGCGCGACGTCGCCTTCGAGAAGATCCGCGCGCGGATCGAGGGGACGAAGCTCGCCGAGGAGCGTCTCGGACTCTAGGAGGCCGCCCGCTTGACGAGCCGTTTCACGTCAGCGGGTGTGAGCCGCTTCGCCCCGGCGGCCTCGAGCCATCCGAACACTTCGTTCCTCATGCCGAGCGCGGTCACGCCGATGACGTCGCCGCGCCGGGAACGTCCGAACACGCCGCGCAGCCCCGCGAGCTCGTCCGCGTAGGCGTCCACCTCGGAGGCGCCGCCGTCCCGCGCGCCCGCGATGAGGCGCTCGATCACGTCGAGGCGGTCGCGGCCGCGCAGGTACCGCAGGAGCTCGGCGGCCGCGACGTGGTCGGCGCCCCGAGCGGCCGCGTAGGCGAACCCGTGCAGGATCTGGTCGGTCCGGTCCCCGGCGGTGCAGATCACGAGCCAGATCTCGCGGCCCGGCTTGCGCAGGCCGTCACACATCTCCGTGAACCCCCGCATCCCGGCCTCGTTGTGCGCGTAGTCGATCACGATCACCCGCCCGTCGAGCCCGAACAGGTTCGCTCGGCCCGGGTTGCGCTCGGGATCGGTGACGAAGGTCGTCAGCCCCTTTACGACCGCGCGCCCGGGCAGGCCGATCGCGAGCGCGGCGGACGCGGCCTGCATCGTGTTCATCACGTTGTGGCGCGAGACGCCGGCGATCGTGACGGGGATGTCGATCAGCTCGAGCAGGGGTCGCGACGACGACCCGTCGAGCACCGTCAGCCAGCCGTCCAGCGGCACCGTCGCGCGGCCGCCGTCGGCCAGGGTGTCGCGGATCGCGGGATGCGAGGGGTCGAGCGAGCAGAGCCAGGGCCGGCCCGTCGCGAGCCGGCGCATCGAGAGCACCCGTGGGTCGTCCGCGTTCAGCACGTCCCACCCGTCGGGTCGCGTGATCCTCGTGACCGTCGCCTTCACCTCGGCGAGCTGGTCGATCGTCTGGATCCCGTGCAGGCCCAGGTGGTCCTCCGAGACGTTCGTCACGACCGCGACGTCGTTGTGGAGCACGCCGATCCCGCGGAGCAGGATCCCGCCGCGCGCGGTCTCCAGGACGGCCACGTCGGGGCGTTCGGCGAGCGCCCGGGCCGCGCCGCCGAACCCCGAGTAGTCGCCCTCCTCGATCAGCTCGCCGTCGCCGCGGTAGACCCCATCCGTGGAGGAGTACGCGACGGTCCTGCCGGCCGACCGGACGATGTGGGCCAACAGCCGAACGGTGGTCGTCTTCCCGTTGGTCCCGGTGACCGAGACGACCGGGATCGCCGGGTCGGTGACCTCGGGCTCCTCGCCCGGCTCGACCTCCGCGACCCGGGCGGCCGCCTCGGCGATCAGCCGGTCGAGCGAACGACGACCGCCCACCTCGTGCAGCAGCGGCGCCACCTCGAGCCCGAGCGCCTCGGCCGCACCGCGCCGCCGCCACGGGAACGCGACGACGACCTGGTCGGGTTCGGGACCCGGTCGGCTCCGGACCGCGAGCCGAACGCGGCTCGCGGTTGCGAGCCGCCACGTGAGCCGAGCGGCCAGCCGCGCCACGGTTCGCCGCCGCTGGTCCGATCCGGGACGACCGGGGCGTCCGGTCGCGCCCGCGCGTTCGAGCGCCGACGCCAGGCGTTCCTCGGGGACCTCGACCCAACCCCCGACCGCGATCGTGAGCTTCACCGCGGGCCGCGGGAAGTAAAGGTTCGGACCGTCGAGCACGCGGAGCTCGACGAGGTCGGCGCGCGATGGGACCACCGCGCGAGCTTAGTCAGCCCGGGTCGCCCGCGTGATACCGGCGGAACGCGGGGGCTCGCCACGCGACGGTCGCGGCTCCGGCGATGCATAGGAGCCCGCCCGAGACCACCGACGCCGTCGGCGAGAAGGCCGCAGCGACCAGCCCGGCCTCCAGGTCGCCGAGCCTCGGCCCGCCGGTCACCACCAGGATGTGGATGCCGAACAGCCGACCGCGGAGATGTTCCGGGACGGTGACCTGCAGGATCGTGTTACGGAAGACGGCCGAGATCACGTCGGCCGCCCCCGCGATCGCCAGGAACAGGAAGCCGAGCCACAGGTGGGCACCCACCAGCCCGAACGCGGCGATGCCGGCGCCCCACACAACGACCGCCCAGATCACCGCGAGACCCTGGTGGCGGATCCGGCCCACCCAGCCGCTCGTCGCCGCCCCGACGAACGCACCCACGGCGGGCGCCGCGAACAGGAGCCCGACCACTGCCGCGCCTCGATGGAACTGCGTGAGCGCGAGCACCGGGAACAGCGCCCGGGGCATCCCGAACACCATCGCGATGATGTCGATCACGAACGTCGACTGCAGGACCTGGCGACCGCGCAGGAACGCGAACCCCTCCTTCACCGCGCGCCACCCGACCGCCGCTCGTTCGCCCTCGGAAGGCGGCATCGGGCGGATCGAGATCGAGGCGAGCAGCAACAGGCCGATCGAGATCAGGTCGATCGCGTACGCCCACGAGAACCCGAAGCCCGCGACGACGATCCCCGCGAGCGCGGGCCCGATCAGGCCGGCGCCGTTCCAGATGATCTGGTTGAGCGCGGCGGCCGCGGGCAGCTGGGTCTTGTCGAGCAGGCGGGGGGTCATCGCGCTGCGGGTGGGGCTGTCGATCGCGCTCGTCGCGGCGATGCCGGCCACGGCCACGTAGATCAGGGCGAGCGGCGGATCGCCGTGGACGGCCCCCGCGAACAGCAGGCCCGAGGACGCGAGGTACCCGACCTGCGCGCTGATCAGGATCTTCCGACGATCGAACGCGTCCAGGAACGTGCCGCCCGCCAGCGTTCCCACCACGAGCGCGAGGAACCCGACCAGGCCGATCAACCCAACGGCGATCGTCGACTCGGTCAGGCTGTACACCTGCAGGAACGTCGCGACGATCGTGAACTGCGATCCGAACGTCGACGCCGCCAGCCCGAGCCACAGCCGCCGGAAGTCGCGTGACGTCCGTAGCGGGGTGACGTCGACCGCGATCCGCCGGGCGAACCCCCCGATCCGCGACGTCCTTGGGTCCGGCTCGTCGCTCATGGGGTCGAAGGTAGCAACGAGAGCGGGCCGGCCGATCCGGCGTTACCCGGTGCCGGCGCCGATCGCTTCGTCCAGGATGCCGAGCCCGTCCTCGAGCAGCGTCTCGTCGATCGTGAGCGGCGGCAGCAGCCGGATCACGTTGTCGAACGTCCCGGCCTTGAGGATCACGACGCCCTCCTCGAGACACCGCTTCACGATCGCGTTCCCGCTCTGCCCGTCGAGCGGTTCCTTCGTTCCGCGGTCCGTCACCAGCTCGATCGCGTTCATCATCCCGCGGCCTCGAACGTCACCGATCGCCTTGTGCCGATCCTGCATCTCGCGCAGCCGCCCGGTGATCTTCTCGCCGAGCGTGCGCGAGCGTTCGAGCAGGCCTTCCTTCTCGATCTGGTCGAGCACCGCGAGCGCCGCCGCCGCGGCGACCGGGTTGCCGCCGTACGTGCCGCCGAGACCGCCGACGTGCACCGAGTCCATGACGTCCGCGCGGCCCGTCACGGCGCTGATCGGCAGGCCGCCGCCGAGCGACTTCGCGCTCGTGATCAGGTCCGGCACGACGCCGTCGTCCTCGATCGCGAACCAGCGGCCGGCGCGGCCCATGCCGCTCTGGACCTCGTCGGCGATGAAGACGATCCGGTGCTCCGCGCAGAACTCGGCCAGGCCCTTCACGAATCCCTCCGCCGGGACGATGAAGCCACCCTCGCCCTGGATCGGCTCGAGGATCACCGCGGCGACGTTCTCCTCGCCGATGTGCTTGTGGATCTCCTCGCGCGCGTAGTCGAGCGCCTCCTCGGCGCAGCGCTCGGCGCCGCCCGGCCAGCGGTACGGGTAGGCGAACGGGAGGCGGTAGATCTCGGGCGCGAACGGGCCCATGCCCTGCTTGTAGGGCATGACCTTGGCGGTGAGCGACATCGCGAGCAGCGTCCGGCCGTGGAACGCGTGGTCGAACGTCACGATCGCCTGGCGGCCCGTCGCCTTGCGCGCGATCTTCACGGCGTTCTCGACGGCCTCGGCTCCCGAGTTCGCGAACATCGTCTTCTTCGGGGCGTCGCCTGGCGCGAGCGCGTTCAGCCGTTCGGCGAGCTCGATGTAGGGCTCGTTCGCGGTCACGTGGAAGCACGTGTGGGTGTCGAGCTCGAGTTGGCGCTGCGCGGCCGCCACGACCGCAGGGGACGTGTGGCCGACGTTCAGGACGGAGATGCCGGTTGCGAAGTCGATCAGCCGGTTGCCATCGACGTCTTCGATGATCGCGCCGGACGCCCGCGCGGTGACGATCGGGTGAGTGTTGAACACGCCCTGTGGGACGGCCGTGGCGCGGCGCTCGAACCACTCGCGCGACCTCGGGCCCGGGATCTCGGTGACGACCTTGCGCTCCTGCGGGATGTCCACGCTCGAACCCCTTTCCGGTGGAAGGCTCAGTCTCGCACGCCGAGGCTCTCGGCGACGTGCCGGCACATCGGCGCTAGGAGGCGCGGCGTCCGGACGTCGGTCTCGCCGGCTCCTCGACCACGTGCGTGACCCTGAGCCCGAACGACCTTCCGCCCGACGGGGAAGGTCGACCTTGAGCCACTTCGAGAGCCCCTTCGGAAGCGTCGAGATCACGATCTCGTCGAACGGCCCATGGTCGCGCAGCGCGTCCCCGATCGCGAGCATCGGGTTCTCGTCACCGACCTCCCCTTCGACCTCGGCTTCGAGCTCGGCGAACCGGGCCAGGGCCGCGTCCGAGCGCGAGTGGCCGGTTGCCCGGGCCTCGCCTTCGGTCCAGAGATGCTCGCGCGGCGGCGTCGCGGGGACCACGACGAGGAAGCTGCTCGGAGCGGCGCGGGCGCTCACGCATCCGCGAGACGAGGGATTCGGCGGCCAGGGGTCTGGTTGGCCACGATCGGGTAGCGGCGCAGCGGCACCACCTCCGTACGCCCATGGTACGCGCGGATGCTCCGAAGCGGAACCGCCCCTCACGGTGCGGCGAGGGCCCTGCGTTGGGCCGATTTTCGGCATACTTGGCCGGCAGTGTTCGACCCGCGAGGGTCCCGGCGCAGGAAGGTGAGGTCCGGATGGGCGACGCGAAGACCTACAAGATGTACATCGGCGGCGAGTGGGCGGACGCCACGGACGGCCAGACCCGCAAGATCGTCAGCCCTGCCAATGGCGACGTGATCGCCGAGGTCCCGGAGGCGTCTGCGGCCGACGTCGACCGAGCGGTCGCCGCCGCCAGGAAGACCTACGACGAGACCTGGTCCGACGCCACGCCCGGGGAGCGGAGCCGAGCCCTGCTGCGGATGGCCGACCTGGTCGAGGAGAACGCCGACGAGCTCGGGCGCCTCGAATCGGAGAACGTGGGCAAGGTCCTCGCGCTCACGATGTCCGAGGAGATCCCGGTCATCGCCGACCAGTTCCGGTTCTTCGCCGCGGGCGCCCGGGTCCTGAGCGGCCTGGCCTCCGGCGAGTACATGAAGGGGTTCACCAGCATCCTGCGTCGCGAGCCGATCGGCGTCGCCGGGCTGATTGCCCCCTGGAACTACCCGCTGTACATGTCGGCCTGGAAGATGGGACCCGCCCTCGCCGCGGGGAACACCATCGTGATCAAGCCGGCCGAGAACACGCCGCTCACGCTGCTCCGGTTCGCGCAGCTGATCGCCGAGGCCGAGATCTTCCCGCCCGGCGTGTTCAACGTCGTGACGGGGGACGGCCTCCCCGCGGGCGACGCGATCGTCAAGAACAAGGACGTCGGGATCGTCTCGCTCACGGGGGAGAGCTCGACCGGCAAGCTGATCGCCAAGAACGCGGCCGACACGCTCAAGCGCGTCCACCTCGAGCTCGGCGGCAAGGCGCCGGTGATCGTGTTCGACGACGCGGACGTCTCGGCGGCGGCCGAGTGGATCCAGATCGCGGGCTACTTCAACTCGGGGCAGGACTGCACGGCTGCGACCCGCGTGATCGCGGGACCCAAGGTGTACGAGAACCTGGTGTCCGAGGTCGTGTCGAAGGTCTCGGAGATGAAGGTCGGCGACATCTTCGACGACGAGGCCGCGATGGGCTCGGTGGTCTCCGATGTGCAGCTCGACCGGATCCGCGGGTTCGTCGACCGCGCGCGCGAAGGTGGCGCCACGATCAACATCGGCGGCGAGGTGATCGACCAGCCGGGCTCCTGGTACGCGCCCACGGTCGTGACCGACGTCGCGCAGGACTCGGAGATCATCCAGAACGAGGTGTTCGGTCCGGTCGTGACCGTGCAGCGGTTCTCGGACGAGGACGTCGCGCTCGAGTGGGCCAACGGCGTCGACTACGGCCTCGCGGCATCGGTCTGGACGCGGGACGTCGGCCGAGCGCTGCGGATGTCGCGCAAGCTGCAGTTCGGCACGGTGTGGATCAACACCCACATCCCGCTCACGCCCGAGATGCCACACGGCGGCTACAAGCAGAGCGGGTACGGCAAGGACATGTCGATCTACTCGATCGAGGAGTACACGAACCTCAAGCACGTGATGGCGTCCCTCGACTAGGACGCCGCTGCGAAGACAGGAAGGAAGTGAGCCGACGATGAGCGTTCGACCGTTCCTGGTGAACGGGGAGTGGCGGACCGGCGAGGGGACGTTCGAGGTCCACAGTCCCTACGACGACGCCGTGGTCGCTGAGATCGGCGTGCCGACGGCCGAGGACGTGGAGGAGGCGGTCGCGACGGCCGCCGAGACGTTCGAGGTGTCGAGGAACCTCCCGGTGCACGCCCGTGCCGACGCGCTCGACCACATCTCGCGCCGCCTGGGCGAGTCGGTCGACCAGAACGCCGAGCTTATCGCCCAGGAGGGTGGGAAGCCGCTCAAGTGGGCGAAGGTGGAGGCGACCCGGGCGGTCTCGACGTTCCGCTGGGCCAGCGAGATCCTGCGGCGCGGGGACGACGAGCTGATCCGTCTGGACACCGAGGCCTCGCTCGGCTCGCGCGTCGGGCTGATCCGGCGGTTCCCCTACGGGCCCGTGCTCGGGATCACCCCGTTCAACTTCCCGCTGAACCTAGTGGCGCACAAGGTGGCGCCCTCGCTCGCGGTCGGCGCGCCCATCGTCGTCAAGCCGGCGTCGGCGACCCCGCTCGGGTCGCTCCGCCTGGCGGAGCTGTTCGACGAGACGGACCTGCCGCAGGGGATGTTCCAGGTGCTGCCGGTCTCCTCCAAGGTCGCGGACGGGATGGCCCGGGACGAGCGGTTCCGCAAGATCTCCTTCACGGGCTCGAGCGACATCGGCTGGTACCTGAAGGGTCTGGACCCGAAGAAGCGCGTGACGCTCGAGCTCGGCGGGAACGCGGGCGTGATCGTGCACTCGGACGCGGACCTGGACCTGGCCGCGCAGCGGGTCGCGTTCGGCGGCTACTACCAGGCGGGGCAGAGCTGCATCAGCGTGCAGCGTGTGATGGTCCAGTCCGAGGTGTACGAGGACTTCGCGGCGCGCCTGGTGAAGCAGGTCGAGAGCCTGAAGGTCGGCGACCCGATGGACCCGACGGTCGACGTCGGCCCCGTGATCCAGAGGAGCGAGGTCGGGCGGATCGACGAGTGGGTGCAGGAGGCGGTCACGCAGGGGGCAACCATCCTGACCGGCGGGAAAGCGGAGGAGCCCTTCTACTACCCCACGCTGATCGGGGACGTCCGGCCCGAGATGAAGGTCTGCCGCGAGGAGATCTTCGGCCCGGTGGTGACGATCAGCCCGTACCAGACGTTCGAGGATGCGATCGCCGTCGTCAACGACTCGCGCTACGGGCTCCAGGCGGGCGTCTTCACCAACGACATCAACCGGGCGTTCCAGGCCCATCGCGACATCGACGTCGGCGGTGTGATCGTCAACGACGTCTCGGCGTTCCGAGCCGACCAGATGCCGTACGGTGGTTCGAAGGACTCCGGGTTCGGGCGCGAGGGGCTGCGGTACGCGATGGAGGAGATGACCGAACCGCGGATCATGGTCCTGTCGCACATCCCGCTTTGAGCGTGACCGGTTGAGCCGGATCGCGGTCCTCGGCGCGGGCGCGATGGGCAGTGCCGCCGCGACGCTGCTCGCCCGTCACGACGACGTCGACCTGCTCGTACTCGACGTCGACGCCGGACGCGCCGCGCGGGTCGCGGAGCGGGCGGGCGCCGAGGGTCGCGGGTTCGACGCCCACGGCGGCGAGCTCGCATCGGCCCTGGAGGGCGTCTCGGCCGTCGCCGCGTGTTTGCCCTACCGGCTCAATCTCGAGGTCATGGAGGCCGCGCTCGCGGCCGGGTGCCATTACGCGGACCTCGGGGGCCTGTACCACGTCACCCTCAAGCAGTGGGAGCTCGACCCCCGGTTCCGCGAGGCGGGCCTGTCCGCGGTGATGGGGATCGGCTCGGCCCCCGGCATCACGAACGTCCTCGCGCGCCTGGGCGCCGACCGGCTCGACGAGGGTTCGGTCCGATCGATCGACCTGGTGGACGGGGCGGTCGACCTGTCCGACGACGGCGGCGCGTTCGGCGTGCCGTACTCGGCCGAGACCATCCTGGACGAATTCACCCTGCCCGCGGTCGTGTTCGAGGACGGCGAGCTGCATGAGGTGGAGGCCGGGTCGGGTGTGATCGACTGGGCGTTCCCCGAGCCGATCGGCACGCAGCCGGCGATGTACACGCTGCACTCGGAGCCCGCCACGTTGCCCCAAACGATCCCCGGCGTGCGCGACGTTCGGTGGCGGCTCGCGCTGCCGAGACCCGTTCACGAGGGGTTCGTCTTCCTCGTGCGGGCGGGGCTCGCGTCGCGCGACCCGGTGATGACCTCGAGCGGACCGGTCGTCCCGCGCGAGACGCTCGCCGCGGTTCTGAACCGGCTCTCGGCCGCCGACGGTGAGCCGTCGGACCGCGAGGTGATCGACGTACGGGTCGCGGGCACCTCGGCCGGCGCCCCGGCGACGTACCGCTCGCTCGCGAGCCTCGAGCCGTCCCCCGAAGGCCTGTCGGCGGGCGCGTTCGGGACCGCGATCCCGATCGCGACCACCGTGCGCTGGCTGGCGGATGGCCGGGTGCCCGCGGGGGTGCACCCGCCCGAGACGGCGTTCGACCCCGCGGCGTTCGTCGCGGATCTCAAGCGCGAGGGCGTCGGGTTCTCGGGCGAGCTGCTCGCCTGACGCGGCCGAGCCGTACCCTGGGTGTCGATGGGCACCCTCGCGTTGATCCTGCTCCCCGCGTTCGCGTTCGTGGCGGTGGTCGCGATCGTGCTGACCTACCGGCGGCAACGGACCCTCGAGCCCGAGCGGCCGTGGTGGGGGATGCCGGGCACGTGGATCGGTCTCTCGATGGTGTTCGTGCTCCTCGGGGTGTTCGCGTTCCCCCGGTTGCTCGGGTTCACGTTCGTGTTCTTCCCGTTCCTGGTGATGCGCAGTGCCGGGCGGGGGCGCCGGGACCGGCGGGACCGGCGGGACCGGCGGGACTAGTCGGCGTCAGATCCCTCGAACAGCACGCGTTCGGCGAACGAACCCACCGTCTCGGCGACCTCCTTCTCGCGGCGCCACAGGTAGTGGTCGGTGCCCGGCACGACGACCACCTCCGCCTTCGACATCGCCGCGCCGAGCGCCTCCAGCGGCGGTCGCGGGCAGTAGACGTCGCCCTCGCCGGCGACCAGCAGGGTGGGGCTCGCGAAGGTGCGCAGCTCCGACTGCCCCGGCGTCGGCGGGATCTCGATGTCGGCGGGTTCGAGCGGCAGCCCGATGAGCGCGAGCGCTCCCACCCGCTCATCGGTCAGCGCCTCGCGCAGCGCCACGTTCGCCCCGAAAGACCACCCGCAGACGATCGTGGGTCCTTCGGCTTCCTCCCGGACGAGCCCGATCGCGGCTCGGACGTCCTTGGTCTCGGCGTGACCGGCTCCGTAGGTGCCGGCGCTGCGCATCGTCCCGCGGAAGTTGAACGCGAGCACGACGAACCCGCGTGAGGCGAGCTCGTTGCGGAGCGCCCACAGGATCGGATGGTCCTTGCTCCCGCCGTGACGCGGGTGCGCGTGGCAGATCACGGCCGAGCCGACGGATGGCGTCTCGGGGCGTCGTAACTCGCCCTCGAGCGACACGCCGTCCTCGGTCCCGAACCGCACTGGTTCCATGCGTGGGACGATGCCAGGCGTGACGACGCGCCGACAACCGAGCGGAACCGGCTTCGCCGTGCGGTACGCGTTGCCCTGGACGGACCTCTCCCCGATCGTGCGCGCCGCCGAACCCGCGGGTTACTCCGCGGTGTTCCTGCCTGAGATCACGGGCCGAGACGCGCTCGTCACGTTGGGGATGTTCGCCGGCGAGACGCGCCGCCTGCTGCTGGGCACCGGTGTGCTCCCGATGCGCTCGCGGACCCCGCTGCTGACCGCGATGGGCGCGGCGGCGGTGCACGAGCGCTCGGGTGGCCGCCTGATCCTGGGGCTCGGAACGGGGGACGTCGGAACGGGCGCGCTCGACGAGCTCCGCGAGACGGTGCGGCGCGTGCGGGTCCTGCTCCGGGGCGAGACGCTGGAGGAGGACCAGGGCCACTCGACGAGCCTCTCGCTGCCGCCGGGTCGCGACGTCCCGATCTGGCTCTCCGCGCTGGGACCTAAGGCGATGCGGCTCGCGGGCGAGATCGCCGACGGCGTCATCCTCAACTGG
>Ga0207578_1000009_pt1 | contig 44893 bp, 48 predicted proteins | sample NitcycUWRG10K412_FD_188278 | JGI IMG/M metagenome (GOLD analysis project Ga0207578, IMG submission 188278) | Soil microbial communities from Arlington Agricultural Research Station in Wisconsin, USA - Nitrogen cycling UWRJ-G10K4-12 (SPAdes) | ecosystem: Environmental > Terrestrial > Soil >... | reverse complement strand
CGCGAGGCGACTGTCCTACGGCGACACCCTCGTCTTCATATTCCGGGAGGTTTAGATGGGCCTGACCGCCCTGTGTCCGGGGACGTTCGACCCCGTCACGAACGGTCACATCGACATCATCGAACGGGCTGCCGGGCGCTTCGACGCGCTCGTCGTCGGCGTGCTCGATAACCCCTCGAAGGAGCCGCTGTTCGGGGCCGAGGAGCGGGTGGGCATGCTGAAGGAGGCCGTCCACGCACTCGGCAACGTCGAGGTGGAGGCGTTCACCGGATTGCTCGTCGAATACGCAACCCGCCGGGCTGCGGACGTCGTGGTCAAGGGCCTGCGAGCGGTGACGGACTTCGAGTACGAGATCCAGATGGCGCAGATGAACCACCAGCTCGCGGGCGTCGAGACCCTGTTCATGACCACCAGCCCGCAGTGGTCGTTCCTGTCCTCCTCCCTGGTCAAGGAGGTCGCGCGCTTCGGAGGCGACGTCTCGACCCTGGTCCCGGAGCACGTCGCAGCGCGGCTGGCCGAGAAGCTCAGAGGTATGGCCTAGATGGATCTCACCACCCGCCTGACCGAGCTCGAAGAGATGGTGCGCGACGCGAAGTCGATGCCGCTGTCTTCCTCGGCGCTGTTGAACCGCGACGAGGTCCTGGACCTGATCGAGGACCTGAAGAGCTCGCTGCCCGACGAGATCAAGCAGGCGCGTTGGGTGGTCAAGGACCGCGAGGAATTGCTCGCCAAGGCCCGGCGCGACGCCGAGGCGATGGTCGAGCAGGCGCGCGCCGAACAGCTTCGCCTCGCGTCGCACGAGGCGGTCATGCAGCGGGCCAAGGACGAGGCCGAGCGGATCGTGCAGGAGGCCGAGGAGGACGCCCGGCGGCTGCGGCTGGAAGCCGAGGACTACGTGGACGCCAAGCTCGCGCAGCTGGAGGGGACCTTGCAGAAGATCCTCGAAGAGATGATGGCGTCGAACGACGGGCTCTCCCGGACGATCGACCAGGTCGTCGCGGGGCGCGAGAAGCTGCGCGGCGCCACGCCGAGTGCGGAGCTCGGGCCCGAGCTGACCCTGTCGGAGGACACGGAGGATGAGGAGGCGTGATGCGAGCGATCGACGTCCGAGATCTCCTCGAGACCCCCGGGTCCTCGCGGACCGTTCGCGTCGAGGAGCCGGTCCCCGGCCTTCGGACCGAGCTCGCCGACGTCCCCGAGGACACCCCGATCGCCGCCGAGCTGACGCTCGAGAGCGTGATCGAGGGCATCTACGTGCGCGGTTCGCTCGAAGGGCGGTTCACGATGCGGTGCGCCCGGTGTCTCAAGACGTTCGAACGCGACTTCGACGTGGAGATGACCGAGCTCGTCGCGCGCGAACCGGGCCCCGATGACGACTACGCACTCGCGCCGGACCTGACGCTGGACCCCGAGCCGATCGTCCGCGACGCGGTGGTGCTCGAGATGCCGTTCTCGCCGCTCTGCCGGCCCGATTGTCTCGGGCTCTGCGAGATCTGCGGGGGTGACCGCAACCTGGGCGAGTGTCCCGGCCACGAGGCGACCGATCCTCGGTGGGACGCGCTCGACGTGCTCCTGCGGGACCTGGACGTGGCCGCGGACCCCGACGAGGGAACGTCCGCCCGCGACGACCGATCGACGACGAGCTAGAGAGAGGGATCGAGATGCCGGTACCGAAACGACGCCAGAGCCACACGCGCAGCGCCAAGCGCAAGGCCAACTGGAAGGCGCAGCCGCCCACCTACTCCGAGTGCCCCCAGTGCCACCAGCCGAAGCTGCCCCACCGGGTCTGCGGGAACTGCGGGTACTACGCGGGTCGCCAGGCGATCGAGGTCGAGTAGCGCGTGGCACGGGAGCGCGCCCCGGAGGGGCCGAAAGCGCTCGACCGGATCCTGGGCGTCCGGTTCCGTGACGCGTCGCTGCGCGAGCTGGCGCTCACCCACCGCTCGTACGCGTTCGAGAAGGAGCTGTCCGCCAACAACGAGCGCCTGGAGTTCCTCGGCGACGCGGTCCTGGGGATCGTCGTCACCGACATGGCCTTCCGCGAGTTCCCCGAGATGCCCGAGGGCGAGCTCGCGAAGCTGCGGGCCGCGATCGTGAACATGAGCGCGCTCGCCGACGTCGCCCGAGACCTCGGGCTCGGTCGGTTGATCCTGCTCGGTCGTGGCGAGGAGATGAGCGGTGGCCGAGACAAGAGCAGCATCCTGGCCGATGCGCTCGAGGCCGTGCTTGGCGCGGTCTACCTCGACCGGGGGCTTCCGACGGCGCGCAAGATGACCGAACGAGTGTTCCGGCCGCGCATGATCGCGTACGTCCGCGGCGAGGGCGAGCGCGACTACAAGACGATCCTGCAGGAGCTCGCCTCGGCGGAGGTGCACTCGGTGCCCGAGTACCGGATCCGCGAACGCGGCCCCGATCACCAGAAGGAGTTCACGGCCACCGTGTTCCTCGCCGGCAAGGAGTGGGGGAGCGGCATCGGCCGCTCGAAGAAGGAGGCGGAGCAGCAGGCCGCGCACGAGGCCTACGTCCGCCTGTCCGAGCGCGCCGAGCCGGCGGAGCCCGCCGGGGCCTGGGACCGCGGGACGCAGGAAACGGGCGCGCAGGCGCCAGCGGCAGCCCCTCGGAAGAAAGGGGCGTAGTGGAACTTCCCGAAGTTGAAGTGATGCGGCGGGATCTCGAGAAGGACGTCGTGGGTCGCAAGATCACCGAGGCGGAGGTCCGGCCGTCGAAGAACGCGATGCGGGTGATCCGCCGCCACGCCAAGCGCAAGGAGTTCTCCGATCTCGTCGTCGGCCGCAAGTTCACCAAGGCCGAACGGCGCGGCAAGTACGTGCTGCTGCACATGGACAACGGCGACGTGCTCGTGACGCATTTCGGCATGAGCGGGCAGTTCATGCGCGCGAACAAGCGCGTGCCGCTCCCGCCACACACGCACGTCGTGCTCACGTTCCAGCAGGGCGGCGATCTGCGCTTCGTCGACCCGCGGACGTTCGGCGAGATGTTCGTGACCACCGCCGACGAGCTCGGCAAGGTCAAGGAGCTCCAGCACCTGGCGATCGACCCGCTCGATCACGTGTTCACGTGGCAGGCGTTCGGATCCGCGCTCGCGCAGCGCGCCGCCAAGATGAAGCAACTGCTGATGGACCAGAAGTTCGTGAGCGGTCTCGGGAACATCTATTCGGACGAGGTCCTGTTCGCGGCAGGCCTGCGGTACGACCGTCCGTCCGACACGCTGTCCTCCCAGGAGGTGCGCCGGCTCTATCGCGCGATGCAGGAGGTCCTGCAGGAGGCGATCCGCTTCCGTGGCACGACGCTCGACGATGAGGCGTACCTGGACCTGTTCGGCAAGCCGGGCGAGTTCCAGAGCGAGCTCAAGGTGTACGGGCGGGCCGGCCTCCCGTGCCGCCGGTGCCGAACGCCGATCCAGGCCGTCAAGATCTCGGGGCGCAACGCGTACTTCTGTCCTCAGTGCCAGTCGTAGGCAAGCGCTACACGAGGACGGCGCCGACCTCGCCCATGCGTTCGAGCGCGCGTTGCCCGTCGCCGCTGCGCAGGTCGACCGCCCGGATCGCCGACGTGATGACGTCGACCTCCAGGTGGCGCGCCCGCGCGTCCGAGACCGACTCGACGACGCAGTAGTCGGTCGTGAGTCCGCAGATCACCACGCGCCGGATCAGCCGGCTGCGGAGCAGCGTGCCGAGCGTGGTCTCCCACGACTCCCCGCTCCGCGGATCGCGGACGCTGAACGCCGAGTAGCCGTCCTCGCCCATGATCCCCTTTCGGATCACCGGTGCGTCCTGCGCCACCGTAAGCTCGGCGTGGAACTCCGCGCCCCAAGTGTCTCGGACGCAGTGGACGGGCCAGATCCCGCCGTCCTTCTCGAAGTGAGGGGTGTTCTCGGGGTGCCAGTCCTGCGTGTACACCACGAGGGCTCCCGCATCGACCGCCGCCGCCACCTCGTCGTTCACCACTGGGACGATCTCCTCCGCGCCACGGACGTAGAGGCTGCCGACCGCGTCTGCGAAGTCGTGCTGGATGTCGACGACCAGCAGGGCGGTCCTCGGGTCGTAGGCGGGCACGGACCTAGTATGCGCGGGATGAAGCGGGTCCGCGTCGTCGCGTCGGGCCGCGTCCAGGGCGTCTTCTTCCGGGCGAGCTGCGCGCGCCTCGCACGGGGTCTCGGTCTGGCGGGGTACGTCCGCAACCTCCCCGACGGCGGGGTGGAGGCGGCGTTCGAGGGCGCCGACGCCGCCGTGGACGAGATGGTCGCGTGGAGCCGCGAGGGCCCGGACCTCGCGAACGTCGACCGCCTCGACGTGGTGACCGAGGAGCCCCTGGGCGAGACGGGGTTCCGCGTCACGGGCTGATCGCGGGCGGGTGCGGGCGGGGTAACGGGCCGATCGCCGGCACGGAACTTTCCCCGGCCAGATGCCCGGCCGGGCGGAAGGCCACTGTTAGCATCGACCTCCGATGTTCCTCCGCTCCCTGCACATCCGAGGCTTCAAGTCGTTCGCCGACAAGACCGTCCTCGAGTTCGCTCCGGGCGTCTCGGTCATCGTGGGGCCCAACGGCTCGGGCAAGTCGAACCTCGTCGATGCGATCAGCTGGGTGCTCGGCGAGCAGGGACCTCGAGCGCTCCGCGGCGGTCAGATGGCCGACGTGATCTTCGCCGGCAGCCCGCAGCGGTCCGCGCTCGGGATGGCCGAGGTCAAGCTCGTGATCGACAACTCGGCGGGGCTCATCCCGGTCCCGATGACCGAGATCGAGATCAGCCGCACGATCTTCCGCTCGGGCGAGAGCGAGTACCGGATCGGCGGCCAGGTCGTCCGGCTCCTCGACGTGCAGGAGCTGCTTTCGGAGACCGGGATCGGGCGTGCGCTCCACACCGTGGTCGGGCAGGGCCAGCTCGAGGAAGTGCTGACCGCCCGCCCGGAGGACCGGCGCACCTACATCGAGGAGGCGGCAGGGGTCGCCAAGCACCGCAAGCGCAAGGAACGCGCCGAACGCAAGCTGGCCGGGCTCGATCAGGACGTGCTCCGGCTCCAGGACGTGCTCGCCGAGCTCAAGCGTCAGCTGAAGCCGCTCCGCCAGCAGGCCGAGATGGCCAAGCGGCACGAAACCCTCACGACGGAGGCCGACACGGTCGCCGTTCGGCTGGCGGCCGCGCGGCTGCGCGACCTGTGGGACGAGCGCGAGCGGCGCAAGGAAGGCTGGGACGAGGGTGTCGCGCGCCGGACTTCCGCGCGGGAACGGCTCGACGCGCTCGACGGGCGCGTCGGGGCCGCGTCCGACGAACGCGCCCGGTCCGTCTGGGCCCTGCAGGAAGCCGAGGCGGCGGCCGTCGAGGCGCAGTCGGCCAAGTCCGCGGCCGAGCTCGAGCTGCGGCGCGCGGTCGAGCTCGAGTCCGAGGCCCGGCAGGCGGTGGCCGCCGAGACCAACCGCGGCGCGCGGCTCTCGGCGCTCGAGGAGGATCTGCGACGGCTCGAGGCCCGGTTCGCCGAGACGGCGGACGAGCTCGAGGGCAGAGCGCGCGAGCTCGAGGCGGCGGAGGCGGCGTTCGCGTCGGCCGCTGACGTTCGGCGCGACGCCGAGGACGAGCGCCGGCGCCTGGCCGAGGAGGCGGCGGCGCACCGCGCCGAGATGGAGACGTACCGCCGTTCGCTCGCGTCGCACGATCGCGAGCGTTCGCGGTTGGAGGAGTCGCTCGGGCAGGTCCGGGAGCGCCGGACGACCGGCGAGGCGGAGCGCGAGGCGCTGGCGACCGACGTCGAACGACTCGACGCGTCCACGGCGCCGCTCGGCGATCGCCGGTCCGAGCTGGAGCGCGAGCGGCATGGGCTGGCCGACAAAGTCGCGGAGCTCGAGGAGGGGCAGCGCCGGCTCGAGCTGCGACGCGACGTCCTGCGGGCGCGGCTGGACGACCTCGAGCGTACCCCCGGCTCCCGCTTCGTGGAGGAGCACGCGGGCCGGGGCGTCGGGCTGCTCGGCAAGCTGATCCACGCGGTCGACGGCTGGGACCGGGCGCTGCGAGCCGGGCTCGGCGCGCTCGCCGACGCCGTCGTGTACGAGGACGCGGATCGCGCGCTGGCCGACGCCCCCACGGGCGAAGGAGCGACGCTGGCGGTGGCGGGCGGCGGGCCCGCCGCGTTCGAGCTCTCGGGCGAGCGAACCCTGCTCTCGATCGTCGACGCGGACCCTACGGTCCGCGGCCTCGCCTCGACCCTGCTGAAGGATATCTACCTCGCCGAGACCCTCGAGGAGGCCGCAGCCAAGCACGCCGAGCACCCGAGGGCGTCGTTCGTCACGCCCGACGGCGTGCTCGTCGGGCCCGCCCTGATCCGCACGACGCTGACCGCGGATTCGCGCGCCGAAGAGGTCCGTCGCGAGCTCGCGGTCGTCGAGCGCGACCTGTCCAAGTCCGTGTCGGCGCTGAAGCCGCGGCGGGCGCGGCTGGACGAGATCTCGGGCGAGCTGGCCGAGCTCGAGGAGGCGATCGAGGAGGCGGACGCGCGGATCACCCACGCCGCCGAACGCATCGCCCGCATCGACGGGGAGCTGTCGTCGGTGGCCAAGGAGGACGAGATCTTCACCCAACGGCTTGCGGGGATGGACGACGCGGCCGCGGTCTGGCGCGAGAGCCTCGCGGCCGCCGGGCCCGTGAGCCACGAGCTCCCCGAGCTGCCGCGGACCCCCGAGCCGCCGATCCAGGCCCGGGTCTCGGTCGAGACGCTCCGCCGCGAGCGCGACCGGATCCAGACGCGGCTCTCGGCCGTGCGAGCCGAGCGCGACACGCTGGCGGCGCAGGACGCCGACACGCTCCGCGCCCAGGCCGAGGAGGCAACGCAGGCGCGCGCCGATGCGGAGCAGCGGCTCGCCGCCGCCGAGACGTCGCTCGAGGCGGGGACCGCCGCCCGGTCGGCCGCATCCGCCGCGGAGCGCGCGGCCACCGACGAGGAGGCGGAGGTGAACCGGCTGTGGCGGGAGGCCTCCACCGAACTCGAACGGCTCCGCGAGACCTACGAGGACCAGGACCGGGCACGCGGCGACCTCGAGCGGCGGATCCGCGACGCCGAGCGAGTGCTCCGCGAGGGCCACCAGCGCGAGCCCGAGGACGCGATGACCGAGCTGTCCGAGGACGAAACCGTGGCCGGGCTGGAACGCAAGGCGGAGCTCGTGCAACGGCGACTCGCCCTGCTCGGCCGCGTGAACCTGCTCGCGGGCGGCGAGTTCGAGGCGCTCCAGGAGCGACACGACTTCCTGCACCGCGAGCTCGACGACGTGCGCCGGGCGCGCCGGGACCTCCTCGAGGTGATCCAGCGGATCGAGACCGAGATCGTGACCACGTTCGAGGCCGCCTACCGGGACGTGGCCGCCGAGTTCGAGCGCCTGATCGGCGAGCTGTTCCCCGGCGGCGAGGGCCGGCTGGTCTCCACCGAGCCCGGCGACCCGCTGTCGACCGGGATCGAGATCGAGGCCCGCCCGGGTCGCAAGCGCGTGAAGCGGATCTCGCTGCTCTCGGGCGGCGAGCGCGCGCTCACCGCGCTCGCGTTCCTGTTCGCGATCTTCAAGGCGCGTCCGAGCCCCTTCTACCTGATGGACGAGGTGGAGCCTGCGCTCGACGACATCAACCTGCACCGGTTCATCAGCCTGATCGAGGGGTTCGCGAAGGAGGCGCAGGTCCTGGTCGTGACGCACCAGAAGCGAACGATGGAGGTCGCCGGGATGATGTATGGGGTGTCGATGAGCAAGGAGGGGACCTCCAAGGTCCTCGCCCAGCGGATCGACGCGCCCTCGGCGACCGGCACCGCGGACGAGGCCGGCGCGACCGTGGTGGTCCCCGAGCCCGACGCCGTCCGATAGCCTCGGCTCCCGTGGAGCTCGTCGTCGCGATCGTCGTAGGGCTCGTTGTCCTGGGCATCGTCCTCGGCGTCGTGCTGTCGCGACGACGTCCCGTCTCCCGGCCGACCGTCGACCGTGACCGAGGCGAGACGACAGACGTCGCGAAGACCCCTCCGGCGCCGACGGTGGCCCCCCCGACGACGGGGCTCGCCGGGCGGATCCGGTCCGCGTTCGGGGGTGGGGTCGAGGACCCATGGACCGAGCTCGAAGGGCTGCTCGTCGGGGCCGACGTCGGGCCGGGCACCTCGGCTCGGATCGTGGGCGACGTCCGGGAGCGCTACACCCAGGGCGACGACCCCTCGGCCCTGGTGGGCGAGGAGATCCGTTCGATCCTCGGCGCGCCCGTCCCGCTCGGCCTGCCGTCCGAAGGGCTCGGCGTAGTCCTGGTGGTCGGGGTCAACGGGGCCGGGAAGACGACAACCATCGGCAAGCTGGCGGCGCGGCTGACCGGCCAGGGCAGGCGTGTGAGCATCGCGAACTCGGACACGTTCCGCGCGGCGGCCTCGGAGCAGCTCGAGGTCTGGGCGGGCCGCGCCGACGCGCACCTGGTCCGCCAGACCCGCGGGGCCGACCCAGGGGCGGTCGCGTTCGATGCGGTGCAGGCCGCGCAGGCACGAGGGTCGGACGTCCTGATCGTGGACACCGCCGGTCGGCTGCACACCAAGCAGCCGCTGATGGAGGAGCTGAAGAAGGTGCGCCGGGTGATCGAGAAGGCCGTAGGCCGACCTCCCGATGAAACGCTGCTCGTCCTGGACGCCACGACGGGTCAGAATGGCATCGCGCAGGCTCGGGCTTTCACCGAGGCGGTAGAGGTGACGGGCGTGGCGCTGACGAAGCTGGACGGAACGGCGAAAGGGGGTGTCGTCCTGGCGGTGCGCGACCAGCTCGGGGTGCCGGTCAAGGTCGTCGGAACCGGTGAGGGCGTGGGCGATCTCGAGCCCTTCGACCGCGAGGCCTTCGCGGCCCGCCTCCTGGAGGGCTGAGGTGGCCCGGGCCGAGATCCTGATCGTCGAGGATCACCCCACGATGCGCGAGGCGATGCGGCTGATCCTGGAGACCGCGGGGTTCGACACGCGCGAGGCGTCCGACGGCCGCACGGCGCTGTCGATGGCGCGCGAGCGGCCGCCGGACATCATGTTCCTCGACCTCAACATCCCCGGGACGAGCGGGGCGGACGTCCTAGCCGAGCTGAAGGGGGACGAGGCGACGCGGGACGTCCGCGTGATCATCATCACGGCGACCGGCGAAGAGGGGCGCGAGTTCATGCTCTCGCTCGGCGCGGACGACTACTTCTCGAAGCCGTTCCCTCCCACCGAGCTGCTCCGAACGGTCGAACGGGTCCTGGAGGGACCGTCCGAGACCACCCCGGCCGAGTCGTAACCTAGGCCGCGATGTTCGACACGCTCACCGACCGTCTCGACGGCATCTTCCAGAAGCTGCGCTCGCGCGGGAAGCTCCACCCCAAGCAGGTGGATGCAGCACTGGCCGACCTGCGCGTCGCGCTGCTGGAGGCCGACGTCGCCGCCGAGGTCGCCGACGACCTGCTGGCGCGCGTCCGAGTGCGCGCGCTGTCCGAGGAGGTCATGAAGAGCCTCACCCCGGCCCAGCAGGTGATCAAGATCGTTCGGGACGAGCTCCAGGACACGATGGGTGGCACGCAGGTGCCGTTCGCCCTGCCATCCGCGAAACCCGCCGTCGTGATGATGGCGGGCGTCCAGGGCTCGGGGAAGACGACCGCGTGCGCGAAGATCGCGCTCCACCTCAAGTCCAAGGGCAAGCGGCCCCTGCTCGTCGCGGCCGATCTATGGCGCCCAGCCGCCGTTGACCAGCTGTCCACCCTCGGCCGCGAGATCGGCGTGGACGTGGTCTCGGACGGCAAGGACGCGGTCAAGGTCGCCAAGAGCGGGGTCAAGCACGCCGGCCGCGAGGGGTACGACGTCGTGATCGTCGACACCGCGGGACGCCTGCACGTCGACGAGGACATGATGCGCGAGGCCCGTCGCGTCAAGGACGCGATCGATCCGCACCACGTCGTCATGGCGTGCGACGCGATGACCGGCCAGGACGCGGTCATCCAGGCCCGGGCCTTCATGAAGGAGGTGGACACCACCGGGTTCGTGCTCACGAAGATCGACGGCGATGCGCGCGGCGGGGCGGCGCTCTCGATCACGGCCGTGACGGGCAGGCCCGTCTTCTTCGCGGGGACGGGGGAGCGGCCCGAGGACCTCGAACCGTTCTACCCGGACCGGATGGCGTCCCGGATCATGGGGATGGGCGACGTGCTGTCCCTGATCGACAAGGCGCAGGAGAACCTGGACCAGGAGAAGGCGGCCGAGACCGCGGAGAAGATGCTCTCGGCCCGGTTCACGCTCGAGGACTTCCTCGTGCAGATGCAGGAACTCCGCAAGCTCGGCCCCCTGCAGGACCTCCTGGCGATGCTGCCGAGCGTCCCCGGGGGCAAGAACGCGCTCAAGGACCTCGAGGTCGATGAGGGCCAGCTCGGTCGTGCCCAGGCCATCATCCAGTCCATGACCAGGGAGGAGCGGCAGAATCCCGCTATCATCGGCGGGTCCCGGCGCTCGCGGATCGCGCGCGGTTCGGGCGTGACCACCGCGGACGTGAACGCGCTGCTCAAGGAGTTCGAGCAGGCGAAGAAGATGATGAAGAGCATGCTGGGCGGCAAGCGCATGCCCCGGATCCCGGGGATGCCGAACCTCCCAGGTATCGGTTAGGAGTCCACCACATGTCGGTTCGGATCAGGTTGAAGCGGCTCGGGGCGAAGAAGCGCCCCTTCTACCGCGTCGTCGTCGCCGACCAGCGCAGCCCTCGCGACGGCCGGTTCATCGAGAACATCGGCAGGTACCAGCCCCTCGACGACCCCTCGTTGATCGAGATCGACGAGGAGCGCGCGCTGCACTGGCTCCGCGTCGGCGCGCAGCCCTCCAACACCGTTCGGGTGTTGATGACCAAGGTCGGCATCTGGGACCGGTTCACGTCCGAGAAGTCCGAGAAGAAGGACGCGAAGTCCGCGAAGGCGTCCTGAGCCCTTGCCAGGGGATATGAAGGACCTCCTCGACTACCTCGTGCGCGAGCTCGTCGACGATCCCGACGCCGTCCGGGTCGAACAGGTCGACGACGACCGCGGCGTCCTGCTCACCCTGCGGGTCGCGCAGGACGACATGGGCAAGGTCATCGGCCGCGGCGGCCGAACGGCGCGGGCGCTCCGGATCGTGATGAAGGCTGCCGGGATGCGCGCCGGGATCCATCACACCGGCGTCGAGATCGTCGACTGACCATCCGGGAGTGACGATGGACGAGCCGACCGTCGTGGTCGGCCGCATCACGCGGGCGCACGGGGTGACGGGGGAGCTCGCCGTCCTGGTGATCTCGGAGGTCCCGGGTCGATTCGCCGACGGGGCGACCCTGTGGCTCGAGGACGGCCGAACCCTGACCGTGGCGTCGTCCCGCCCGCACAAGGACCGTCTCCTCGTACGGTTCCGCGGCGTCGAGGATCGCGCGCAGGCCGAGGCGCTCCAGCGAGCCCTGCTGATCGTCCCCGAATCGTGGTCCCCCGAGCTTCCCGACGGATCGTGGTGGGATCATCGGATCGTCGGCTGCGTGCTCGAAACGGACACGGGTCACGCGCTCGGGACCGTCCGTGACGTGATCCACACGGCGGCGAACGACGTCTGGTCGGCCATCGACGACGACGGCGTGGAGACCCTCGTGCCCGTGCTCAAGGACGTGATCGTCGACGTCGACCTCGACGCGAAGCGGATCGTCGTCCGCGAGATCCCGGGTCTCACGACACCCGAGTGACCTCCTCGCGCCTCGTGGCACCCGTGGAAGGCCGCGCTAGCCTGCGGTGGTGCGGATCGACGTCATCACGATCTTCCCCGGGATCTTCGAGAGCCCACTTCGCGAGAGCTTGCTCGGGCGGGCGATCGAGGCCGGCCTGCTGGACGTGCGCGTGCACGACCTGCGTGACAACACGATCGACAAGCACCGCCAGGTGGACGACGAGTCCTACGGCGGCGGGCCGGGGATGGTCCTCAAGCCCGAGCCGGTGTTCGCGGCGGTCGAGTCGCTCGGCGCGGGGGATCGCCGCACTCTCCTGCTCTCTCCTGCCGGGCGGAGGCTGGACCAGGACCTCGTCCGCGAGCTCGCCGCCGAACCCTGGCTGGTGCTGATCTGCGGGCGGTACGAGGGCGTTGACGAGCGCGTCGCCGAGGGCCTGCCGGCCGAGGAGGTTTCGATCGGCGACTACGTCGTCGCGGGCGGGGAGGTCCCGGCGTTGGTGGTGCTCGAGGCGGTGACGCGTCTGGTGCCCGGAGTCATCGGCCGGGGGGAGTCGCACGAGCAGGATTCGTTCGGTGACGCGGGCATGCTCGACCACCCGCACTACACGCGCCCGGCTGAGTTCCGGGGCCTGCGGGTCCCCGAGACCCTGTTATCGGGCAACCACGCCGAGATCGAACGCTGGCGCCGCGAGGCCGCCCTCGAGAAGACCCGCCGCAACCGCCCCGACCTGCTCGAACGCTGACCGACTGGGTGCGGTCGCCTGCTACCATGGGCCTCCCGCCATGAACAAGACCGATCTCGTCGACGCCCCCTATCTCCGCACGGACCTGCCCGAGTTCCGGCCGGGCGACACCGTGAAGGTGCACGTCCGGGTGGTCGAGGCGGGCCGCGAGCGCATCCAGGTCTTCCAGGGCGTCGTGATCCGGCGTCAGGGGGGCGGCCTCCAGGAGACGTTCACCGTCCGGAAGATCTCGTTCGGCGTGGGCGTCGAGAGGACGTTCCCGCTGCACTCGCCGTCGATCGGCAAGCTCGAGGTCGTGTCCCGAGGCCACGTGCGTCGGGCCAAGCTCTACTACCTCCGCGAGCGGCGCGGGAAGAAGGCGCGGATCCGCGAGCGCCGGCTCGGCGACGAGGAGCTCGCGGCGATCGCCGCCGCCGAGGCCGAACGCGCCGCCGCCAGGAACGCCGCAACCGGCGACGAGACGGGTGAGGCCGACGAGGCGAGCGCGGATGAGGCCGTGGAGACCGAGACCGCCGACGCGGTGACGGCCGAGGTGGAGGCTCCGGACGCCGACACGTCCGACGCCGCCGAGGCTGCCCCCGCTGCCGAGACCTCGGTGGACGAGACCCCCGCGGCCGGTGGCGGGGCCGAGACCGAGCCCTCCGAGGCAGAGATCCAGGGCTAGCGGTGACCGAGCGCCCGTCGGGCTCCGAGGAGCCCAGCGGCGGGTTCACGCTCTCGGAGCCTCGGCCCACCGAGCAAGAGGAGCACGGCTCGTTCCTGCACGAGCTCCCGATCCTGTTCGTCCTCGCGCTGGCGCTGGCCATCATCCTCAAGACCTTCGTCGTCCAGGCCTTCTTCATCCCGTCCGGCTCGATGGAGCCAACGCTGCAGCCGGGAGACCGCGTGCTCGTCCAGAAGGTGGTGTACGGTCCTGATCGCGGCGACGTCATCGTTTTCTCGGACCCGCAGGGGCGCCCCGGCCCCGACCGTGGGATCGTCGGCGGGTTCCTCCACTGGCTCTCGAGCACGCTCGGCATCGAACGACCCGAGCACGAGGACTTCATCAAGCGGGTGATCGGACTGCCCGGCGAGACGGTCGAGCTGCGGGACGGGAGACTGTACATCGACGGGGCCCAGATCCCCGAGCCCTACCTGAAGGGGACGGTCGACACGAGGGACTACGGTCCGGTGAAGGTTCCGCAGGACGCGCTGTTCGTCCTGGGCGACAACCGCCTGAACTCGAACGACTCGCGCTTCGGCCTTGGGTTCGTGCCGGTGGACAAGGTGGTGGGGAGGGCGTTCGCGATCGTCTGGCCGCCGTCGAGGGTCGGGTGGATCCACTAGTCCTCGACCTCGGGCGCTACGAGCGCGGCCTGCGGGAGCAGGGCTTCCGCCTGATCGCCGGCGTCGACGAGGCCGGACGCGGCGCCCTCGCCGGCCCGCTCGTGGCCGCGGCCGTGATCTTGCCGGCGGACTTCGACCTCGATGGGATCAACGACTCGAAGGTCCTGACCGCGCTCCAGCGCGACGCGGCGTTCGAACGCATCGTGCGCCACGCGGTGGCTCGCTCGGTGTGCCGGTGCACGCCGACGCGGATCGACCGGCGGGGGCTCCACAAGACCAACGTCTGGCTGCTCCGCCGTTGCATCACCACCCTGCCGGTCGAGCCCGATTACGTCCTGACCGACGGCTTCCCGGTCAAGCGGCTAGCGATCCCGAACCTGTCGATCAAGAAGGGCGACGCGGTCACTGCGTCGGTCGCGGCCGCGTCGATCGTGGCCAAGGTGACCCGCGACCGGATGATGGACCGGTATCACCGGCGCTTCCCGGCCTACGGGTTCAACCACAACCGTGGGTACGGGACCGACGAGCACCGCGAGGCGATCCGACGCCACGGACCCTCGCCTATCCATCGGTTCTCGTTCAAGGGCCTGCGGACCGGGTACTACGACGGCGATAGGGTGGAGGAGCCGTGAACCCCGAAGAAGACGACATCGAGCGGTTCGAGGAGCAGCGCGAGCTCGAGCTCTACCGCGAGTACCGCGACATCGTGCCGATGTTCGCGTTCGTCGTGGAGACCGAGCGGCGCTTCTACCTGGCGAATACGGTCGAGCTCAACCAGCGCGACGACGGCTGGGTCGAGGTGGTGCTCCGCGACGCCTGGGTGTGGGACATGTTCCGCCCCGCGCGCCTCGTTTCGAACGTCCGGGTGCTGACCCGTCACGACGTGAACGTGGAGGAACTGCGTCAGGAAGACACGATGCAGCTCCCCGACTGAACCAACCCGCGATCCGGTGGGTGCGTGTCGGCGACGCGGTCTAGCGTCGCCGGGTGAGCCGATCCACGACCGACCGCCGTTCCGAACGCGGCCGCACCGGAGAAGACGCGGCGCTGCGCGTGTACGAGGGGCGCGGGTTCGCGCTGGTCGCGCGCAACTGGCGCTGCAGCATGGGCGAGATCGACCTCGTCGTCGTGCGTCGGGACCTGCTGGTCGTGTGCGAGGTGAAGACGCGTTCCGGACCTGCGTTCGGCGGAGGGTACGTGGCGGTCACGTGGGCCAAGCGGAAGAAGGTCCGCAACCTCGCCGACGCGTTCCTGCAACGCAACGCCTTCGAACACGCACGCGTGCGGTTCGACGTCGCGAGCGTCTGGCTGGGCGCGCGTGGTCCCGACGTCGAGATCTTCGAGGACGCGTTCTGAGGTGTCGGTGGCTGCCGCTAGGGTCGGCCGACCGTGTACGGACGCGTCAACGGTGTCACCGTCGTCGGCGTCCGCGGTCATCTCGTCGCCGTCGAGGCGCACGTCGGCCGCGGGCTCCCGTCGCTCACGATCACCGGCCTGCCCGGCGCGGGGGTCCAGGACGCCCGCGACCGGATCAGGCCGGCGGTCGAGAGCGCGAGGCTGGAGTGGCCGCTGCGCCGCGTCGTCGTGAACCTCTCGCCTGGGACCGTCCGCAAGGAAGGACCGGGCCTTGACCTCCCGGTCGCCATGGGGGTGCTCGCCGCCACCGCGCAGGTGCCGGCGGCCGCTCTCGGCGGGTGGGCGTTCGCGGGCGAACTGTCGCTCCGGGGCGGCCTGGTTCCCACCCCGGGCATGCTGTCGGTCGCGATCGCGGCCGCACGCGCCGGCCTGCGGGGCGTCGTCGTCCCGGCCGAGAACGCCGCCGAGGCCGCCCTGGTCGACGATCTCGAGGTCGTCGGCGCGGCTTCGCTCGCGGAGGTGGTCGGGTTCCTGCGGGGGACGTGGCGGCCGGCCGCTCCCCAGATGCCCGGTCGGCGGGAGGATACGAAGCACGCCGTGGATCTCGCGGAGGTCCGCGGTCAGGCGCAGGCCCGCCGAGCCCTCGAGGTCGCGGCGGCAGGCGGCCACAACCTCCTCATGGTCGGACCACCCGGCGCGGGCAAGACGATGCTCGCGCGCCGGCTCGCCACGATCCTGCCGACGATGTCGCGCGACGAGTCGCTCGAGGTCACCCAGCTGCACTCGGTGGCCGGGCTCCTGGACGGAGGGTTGATCCACGCGCGACCCTTCCGCTCGCCGCACCACACCGTGTCCCCCGCGGCGCTGCTCGGCGGCGGCACCGCGTACGTGCGCCCGGGCGAGGTCTCCCTCGCGCATCACGGGGTGCTGTTCCTGGACGAGTTCACGGAGTTCCGCCGCGACGCGGTCGAGGGGCTGCGTCAACCCCTCGAGGACGGTCGCGTCGTCGTCACGCGGATGGTTGGCTCCGCCGTGTTCCCGGCGAGGTTCACCCTCGTCGCGGCGGCGAACCCCTGTCCGTGCGGGTTCGCGGGCGATCCGGTCCGTCGATGCATATGCCGAGACGATCGACTGCAGACCTATCAGGCCAAGCTCACGGGCCCGCTGCTCGACCGCGTCGACATCCGGCTGGTGATCCCGCGTCTCACCCGGCGAGAGCTGCTCGGCGGACAGCCGGGCGAGACGTCGTCCTCGGTCCGCGAACGCGTCGAGCGCGCCCGATCTCTGCAGCGTCGGCGCTACGCGCCACTCGGCTTTCCCAGCAACGCCCAGCTCCCCGGTCCCGTCGCGCGACGCGAGGCGCGGATCTCGCCGGACGCGCGCGAGCTCCTCGCATCGGCGGTCGACCTCCACGCGCTCACGGGTCGCGGGTTCGACCGCACGCTCAAGGTCGCGCGGACGATCGCGGACCTCGCGGGTGCGGATCTCGTCGAACCGGACCACGTCGTCGAGGCGCTCGCGTACCGTTCGGCGTCGCCGGTGCCGGAGCTCGAGCGTGCCGTCTGAGTCCCGAGCGGTCGGCCCGTGGCCCACGTGGCCGCCGGGCTACGGCGCGGGCGACGAGGATCGCCGAGCGCTGTTCGTGCTGTCAGCGCTCCGCGGGATCTCCCCGCGCAACCTGATCCCGATCGCGGTCGAACGCGGTTCGGCGGTCGCCACCCTCGGGTGGATCCGCGAGGGCCACGCCGGGAGCGAGAACGACCAGGCGTTCGCGCGCGGCCTGGATCCCGATGCGATCGCCCGAGCCGCCGAGGCCTGCGGGTCGCGACTCGTCACGTGGACTTCGGCCGAGTATCCGAGCCAGCTCCGTCAGATCCCCGACCCGCCCGGCGCGATCTATCTGACCGGACGGGCACCGCCCGATGTGACGTCGGCCGTCGCCGTCGTCGGCGCCCGGCGCTGCACCGCCTCGGGTCGGGAGGCCGCGGATCGCATCGGGCGCGGGCTGGCACTCGCCGGTCTCACGGTCGTGAGCGGTGCCGCACGCGGCATCGATGCAGCGTCGCACGAGGGCGCGCTCTCGGTGCGGGGGTCGACGCTCGCCGTCCTGGGTTCGGGGCTCGACGTCGCCTACCCGTCCGCGAGCCGGGGGCTGATCGCACGCATCGGCCGCTCGGGGACGCTGGTGAGCGAGTACGCGCCCGGCACGCCGCCCAGCCAGCACCACTTCCCGGCGCGCAACCGGATCGTCGCCGGCCTGTGCCGCGCCACCGTGGTGGTCGAGGGCGCGAAGGGGAGCGGCTCGCTGATCACGGCCGAACACGCGATGGAGTTCGGGCGTGACGTGGTGGCCGTCGCGGGTTCGGTCACGAGCGCCCTGTCGGAGGTGCCCCTCCAGCTGATCCGCGAAGGTGCCACGCTGATCCGCGACGTCGAGGACCTCCTGGACGACCTCGGCGTCGAGATCGTGCCGGCCGAGGTCGCCGAGCGCCTCGAGCTGGATGACGCCGAACGCCGGATCCTGGACGGTATCGCCGAACCCACGCTTCCCGACCGGCTCGCGTCGTCGCTCGGGGTCGCGATCTCCGAGGTGGTCGGCGTCCTGATGCGGCTCGAGCTGCGCGGGTTCGTCCGCAACGTCGGTGGTCGCTACGAGACGACGCTGAAGGCGCGCGCTCAGCGGGACGAGGACAGCGAGCGGAGCGCGCGCGGGACGCCCGACCGCGCCACGAGCCGCACTGGGACGCCCACGCCGTCGAGCAGGCTCGCAGCCATAGACGAGCGGTAGCCGCTCGCACAGATCACCGTCTGCCGCTCGCCATGGTCGAACCCGCCGAGGCGGTCGGGCAGGTCGCCGACGAACACGTTCGTCGAGCCCTCGAGGTGGCCGTCGTCCCACTCCGTGCCCTGCCGAACGTCCAGGATCCCGCCCGCCCGGCCCGCGCCGAGCTCGTCGACGAGCTGGTCGACCCGCACCGTCGGGAACGAGCTCGTAGCCCGGCCCGACGCGGCCCACGCATCGACGCCGCCGCCGAGGTGTCCGAGGATCGCGTCCCAGCCGATGCGACGCAGTTGCACGCACGCCTCCTCGAGCGCCTCGTCGTCCGGGACCGACAGGACCAGCGGTGTCGCGAACGGCACCAGCCAGCCCACGTACGACGCGAACGACGGCTCGAGCGGGATGTTCAGGGACCCGGCGACGTGGCGCTCGGCGAACGTGTCGCCGTCGCGAACATCCACCAGCCGGGCTCCCGCAGCGAGCGCGTCCGCCACTTCGTCGACGGTCATCGGCCGAGGAACCGGTGGCGAACCGAGCACCGGCGGTCCGGCCCGGTTGATCGGCGCCATCGCCGCGTAGTACGCGGGGAACGCCATCAGGCCGGTCAGCTGGCGTCGCACGAAGGATTCCTCGTCGGTCTCGTTGAACGCCGGGTTGCCGTCCCGCTCCCCGGCGATCGTCGAGGTCCGCCGCTCGCCGGGCGATCCGACGGCGCAGAAGCTGCCGGCCCCGTGGGTGGGGAGCACCCGGACGGGGTCGGCCAGCTCGGCGAGCCGTCGCATCGAACGGAACTGCAGCCGCGTGAGCTCGTCGGTGCGCCCGGGGCCGAGCAGGTCGGTGCGGCCCGCACCGCCGACCATGAGGCTGCCGCCCGAGAACAGCGCGATCGGTTCCGCCCCATCGCGCTGGAGGTAGGCGAGATGCTCTGGGGTATGGCCGGGCGTCGCGACGCCGAGCAAGGTGGTGTCGCCCAGCGTGATCTCGGTGCCGCCCTCGACAGGTCGGTACCCGAACGCGTACCCGGCCTCCGCCGGTCCCCAGATCTCGGCGCCCGTCGCCGCTCGCAGTTCGAGCGCGCCCGAGAGGTAGTCGTTGTGGACGTGGGTCTCCACGACGTGGCGGATCGTGGCTCCTCGGGCACGCGCCGCGTCGACGAACCGCTCGACGTCGCGCTGAGGGTCGACGACCGCCGCCTCGTCCCCCCAGGTCAGGAGGTAGCTCGAGTCGCCGAGCCCCTCGGTGACCACGACGTCGAGCTCCATCGGCCGCATCCTATGCCGGGCACGGACCGGTGGCGGATCCGGGTCCGCTGCTTGAACGTGCCGACCCCGATTGGTACAAGTGGGGCCGCCGAGCCCGGAGGATCATGCCCGCCCGCGACCTTCCTCAGTCTGATGTCGCCCTGATCGATGGGTTCGCGGATCACCTTGCGTTCGAGCGCCACCTCGCACCATCGACGATCGATGCCTACCGCCGCGACCTCTCGCAGCTCGCCACCTTCCTTCGGCGCGTCCAGCGCGATCTGCCCGGCGCGAGGCTCGACGACCTGCGGAGGTTCCTCGCGCAGCTGACCAGCCTCGGGTACGCGCGCGCCTCGATCGCTCGGCGGGTCGGCGCGATCCACACCTTCTACCGTTGGGCGGTGTCGCGCGACGTCGTCGCCCAGGACCCTGCGGCGCTCCTTGGGCGGCCGAAGGTCGTCAACCGTCTGCCGGTGGTGCTCCGAGTCCCGGAGGCCGCGGCGCTCGTCGAGGCCCCGGCCGTCCCCAGGGACGCGACCGAGGTCGACGCCGCGGTGGCGCTCCGGGACCGCGCGATCCTCGAGTTGCTGTACGGGTCCGGGCTCCGGGTGAGCGAGGTCGCCGGCCTCACGCTCGATCGGGTCGATCTCGAACGCGGCCGCGTGAAGGTGATCGGCAAGGGCGACAAGGAGCGTGAGGTGCCGCTCGGCGACCTCGCGCGCGATGCGGTCGCCGCCTGGCTGCCCGCGCGCGGCGTGTTCGGCGTCCCCGAGCGAGACGAGCTGTTCACGAACCGCAGGGGTCGCCCGATCGGCCCACGCGACATCCGACGGCTTGTGGGACGATACGCGGGCGCAGCCCTTTCGGGCCGGCGGGTGACGCCGCACACCCTGCGACACTCGTTCGCGACGCACCTGCTCGAGGGAGGAGCGGACATCAGATCGGTCCAGGAGATGCTCGGCCACGCGAGCGTGGCGACGACCCAGCGCTACACCCACGTGAGTCGCGGACGCCTGTTCGAAGCCTACGAGCAGAGCCACCCGAGGGCCTGATGCCGCGAGCTCCCAAAGCCGAGAAGGCCACGACCCCGGTGAAGGGCCCCAAGCCGGCCAAAGTCCCGAAGACGGTGAAGGCCGCCGACAACGACCGACCGGCGGTGCGTTCGGGTCCGGTCAAGGTGGGGAGGTCGCGGACATCGAAGCGCCAGCCCCCGACGCCCGAGGAGCTCAACGAGCTCGCCCGGCTGTGGGAGGAGTTCAAGCAGAGCGAGGTATCGGGCGCCCGCGAAGGCGCGCGCGAACGCCTCATCCTGCACTACGCGCCGCTCGTGAAGTATGTCGCGAGTCGGGTGGCGACCGGCCTGCCCGCGAGCGTGGACCAGGCGGACCTGGTCTCGTACGGGATGTTCGGGTTGATCGACGCGCTCGAGAAGTTCGACCCGGGCCGCGGCAACAAGTTCGAGACGTACGCGATCCCCCGGATCAAGGGCGCGATCATCGACGAGCTCCGGGCCATGGACTGGGTGCCCCGATCCGTGCGCTTCAAGGCGCGCGAGATCGAGAAGGCGTACTCGGACCTCGAGTCGATCCACAAGCGGGCGCCGACCGAGAAGGAGGTGGCCGCGCGGCTCGGGGTGACGCTGCGCGAGCTCCACGAGGTCATCAACCAGATCTCGTTCGTGCAGGTGCTGCAGCTCGACGAGATCTTGAGCGTCGGCAGCGACCGCGGCGAGCAGGTGTCGCTGCTGGACACGCTCGCAGATCGAGGCACCGACCCGACGACGGGGCTCGAGGGGCAGGAGACGCGTGGACTCCTCGCGGCGGCGATCAACTCGCTGTCCGAACGCGAGAAGATCGTCGTCACGCTCTACTACTTCGAGGGCCTCACCCTCGCCGAGATCGGCGAGATCCTCGGCGTGACGGAATCGCGCGTCTGCCAGATCCACACGAAGGCCGTCGGTCAGCTCCGCCTGCAGCTCGTCGAGACCGAGTGACCCGAACGCCGCGGATGTGAACCGCGTCACGGCCCGCGGCGCTCCCCGCGCCTAAGATGGTCGCTTCTGGTCGATCGGAGAACCGGCGTGACGTTCACGGCGTTGGTCCTCCCCCTGCTGATGGTGCTGCTCGGTGCGTCGTCCGTCTCCCTCCGAGTGGCCGACGGCCCCGCGTCCGGCGACCCTTCGTTCGCCGCTGCGTTGCCAACCGGCACGTGGTCCTGGCCCGTGAGCGGACCGGTGATCCGAGGGTTCGACCCGCCCGACACGCCGTTCGGGGCCGGGCACCGGGGGATCGACATCGCGGTCGCGCCGGGATCGCCGATCCTCGCTCCCGAGGCGGGCACGGTGTCGTTCGCCGGCCGGGTGGGCGGGGAGCTGTTCGTCACGATCGTCCACGGCGGAGGGCTCTCGAGCACGTACTCGTGGATCTCGGCGGCGGCGGTTCGCAAGGGTGACGTCGTGTCCCGGGGCCAGACGATCGGGACGACCGGGACCGGTCACCCGGGGGGGAGCGTCCCCCATCTGCATTTCGGGGTGAAGCTCGACGGTGAGTACGTCGACCCGTTGCATCTCCTCGCACCGCTCGGCGTGCAGGATCTGATCCGCCTCGTCCCGATCCCACCCTGAGCCGGGTCGCGCACTGCGACGCTCGAACGACCGCGAACACCTCGGTCGGCGCAACGTGACTGCGGCTAGCATGTGCGCCCCTACGAGGAGAGCTCACCTGTTCCCGAACCGGCATCACCCGTCGTCGAACGTCGTCCGCAGCGCGGCGGCGGCATCGGTCGCGATGGCCGCGCTCGCGTTCAGCCCCTTGGCCGCGAGCGCGCAGGAGGCGCCGACCTGGTCCCAGTTCCAAGGCGGCCCGGGCCACCCCGGGGTACTGGTGGACGGACCGCAGCCCCCCTACCGCGTCCGATGGACGTTACCGGCCCCCGTGGGCGAGGCGCTCTCGGGCGCCGTCATCGCGGGCAACCTGGCCGTCTCGGTCGGCGCCGAAGCCGTCTACGGGATCGACGTCGCCTCGGGCACCGTCGAGTGGCAGGTGAGACGGGACGGCGGGCCACTCTCGGTCCCGGCGATCGGGGCCGGTCCAGGGGGTCGGATCCTCGTCTACCTCGAGGGACCGGGTCCGAACGATACCGGCGGAACGACCGAGGGATCGCCGAGCCCGTCCGCGAGCGCCACGCCGAGCGCGATCGAGTCGACACCGACCGCGGCGACCGGCCCGTCGGCGACGAGGACGGCCGAACGGGCGGACTCGTCGACGCTCGTCGCCATCTCCCTCGACGACCAGCGCGAGGTCTGGCGCACGCCCCTGGGGGCCACCTCGCGAAGCGGGGTCACGATCGACGGCACGAACGCGTTCGTGGGCGACCAAGACGGGTCCGTGTACGCCGTCTCGCTCGAGACGGGCGCGATCTCCTGGTCCGAGCAGATGGGTGGGCGCGTCGACTCGGCCCTCGCGGTCTCCGATGGACAGGTGGTCGCGATCGCCCGCAACACGGACACGGCGCAGGTCGTCGTGGACTCGTTCGACGAGGCGACGGGGGAGCGGTCGTGGCCGGCACTCGCGATCAAGGCGAACTCCACGGCCGGGACCGCGCCCTCAACGGGCGGTGGTTCGCTGTTCATCGGTTCGGCGGACCGGCGGGTGCGAGCCCTCGACGCGGCGGACGGGGCCGAGCGATGGGCGACGCTGGTGCTCTCGCTGTTCTCCCCGGCGACCGCGCTCGCGTTCGATGAGCAGAGCGTGTTCGCGGCGGACATCGCCGGGGGGCTGTACCGGCTGGACGCCGCCGACGGCGGGCGCGCGTGGAGCTACCAACTCAACGAGGTGGTGCTTCGGAGCTCGCCGGTCGTGTCCGGCGACTCGGTCCTGCTTGGGCTGGGCGACGGCCGTCTGATCGCTATCGACGTGGCCTCCGGTCACCTCGTCTGGCAGAGCGCCTCGTCCCCCGGGCTGGTCGGGACGATCGCGCTCGCGAGCGATGCGGTCATCGCCGTCAAGGGAGGTCGCGACGCCGGCCTGATCGCGTTCGAACACGACCCGGAGGGGGCGCTGATCGACGTCCCCTCACCGACCCAGCTCGACACCGGGACCACGCTGACGCGCTGGGCGCTCGCGGCGGTCATCGTGTTGGTCGTCGCGTTCATCCCCGGGCTGTGGGCGAAGCGGCGCTTCGGTGCCCAGGGCGAGGCCGACGGAGAGGTCTCCGACTCGGACGCCGAGACGGAGGAGCGATCGTGAGCGGGAAGAAGCGACGGCGTTCGAACCGGCCTCGGCCGGCACCGGTCGCGACCGAGCCGGCCGGGGCCGAAGTCGAGCCGACCGCTGCGCCGCCCGAACCGCGGCGCCCGTTCGGCGGCGCAATCTTCGGTTCGACCGGCGGGTCCGTGATGCCGCCGGTTGGGCGCTCGCTCGGCCGCGGGATGCTCGCGGTCGTCTCCTCGCCCATCCTGCTGGCGATCGCGATCCTCGTGCCGCTGCTCGCGTGGCTCGTCCTGGACGCTATCGGGTTCGAGGGTCGGCCCGCGCTGCTGGTCGACGTCCTCGCCCTGCCGCCGATCGCGACCTACTTCGACCTCGGGACCGGCGAGAGCCTGCTGGGGCTCGGGCCGTCGTTCCTGATCTTCACCGCCGTCGCGATCGTGATCCGGGGCGTGCTCTACGGGCTGCTCGCCGGGATGATCGTCGAGTCGCTCGAGGATGGGCGCGTGACCTCGTGGGGCATGCTCCGGGGCCTGACGGCGATCCCGACCGTGATCGCGGTCCAGGTGCTCTCGTTCACCCTGATCCTGGTGAGCAACATCATCTTCCCGGTCCTCGGCCCCGGGATCGGCCTGCTCGCCGCCGTCGGGTCGCTCGTCGGCGGCCTGTTCTTCCTCGGGTTCGCGCCGACCGCGGCTGTGCGGCAGCGGCGCGGGGTGGTCGAGACGATCCGGCGTTCTGGCCGGGCCGCGATGCTGCCGGGGAGCCGGCACCTCCTGTTCTGCGGCCTCTACTTCTTCATCGCTCTGCCGGTGGTCGTCGGGCTCGCGCCGGGCGGGGGAGAGGTCACGGCGAACCCGACCTTCTTCGGGTGGGTCTTCGTGCTGGGCGCGAGCGTGCTCCACCTCGCGTTCATGGGCGGGCTCGCCTACCGCTGGATCGTCGCCGAACCTTCGGTCCCCGAACAGCCGGTCCCCCGACGCCGGGCTGCGCAGCGCCAGCCCGCCCGGCGCCCGAGCGGGCGGCGCTGAAGCGCGAGCGGCTCCGGATCGACCCAACACCGCTGGTAGACTCCGCGTTCGCCGGCGTTTCGACGCCGAGCTCACACGCCCGGGGATCGCCCACGGGGTCTCGGTTTCGACCGGGCCGGGGGCGAGCCGAACCGGGCGGAGGGACAACCGGAAGGAGGGCGCCATGCCTGTCGTCACCAGGCGGGAGCTCCTCGAGGCAGGGGTGCATTTCGGGCACCAGACACGACGCTGGAACCCGAAGATGGGCCGGTACCTGTACGGGGAACGCTCCGGGATCTACATCATCGACCTCGAGAAGACCCTCTCGGGTCTGGAGGAGGCCTACGCGTACGCGAGGGACCTCGGTCATCGCGGCGGCGTGATCCTGTTCGTCGGGACCAAGAAACAGGCGCAGGAGGTCATCTCCGACCATGCCGTTCGCGTGGGGATGCCATTCGTCACGACCCGCTGGCTCGGCGGGATGCTCACGAACTTCCAGACGGTCTCGCGTCGCCTGCTCCGCCTGCGCGAGCTGCGCGAGATGGAGCGAACGGGAGCGTTCGACTACCTCCCCAAGCGCGAGGCGATCCGCCTGCGGCACGAGAAGGAGAAGCTCGAGCGCAACCTCGGCGGGATGCAGAGCCTCGAACGGCTCCCCGACGCGATCTTCGTGATCGACACGAAGAAGGAGCACATCGCGGTCAACGAGGCGCGCAAGCTGGGCATCTCGGTGATCGCGATCGTGGACACGAACTGCGATCCCGACGAGGTGGACTTCGTGATCCCGGGCAACGACGACGCGATCCGCTCGGTCTCGCTGGTCACTCGTCTGATCGCGGACGCGCTGGCCGAGGGACGGCAGCAGGGTCGCGAGGCCGTCGTCACGCGCGCCACCGGTCCCGAGATCGAGCCCGAACCCGAGCCGGCCCCCGCCCCGACGCCCGAGCCGGCCCCCGCGGCCGAGGCCGCTCCCGCCGCCGAGCCCGAGCCGGCCCCCGCGGCCGAGGCCGCTCCCGCCGCCGAGCCCGAGCCCGAGCCGATCGTCCCGGACGCGGCGCCGGCCCCCAGGGCCGAGCCGACGGAAGCGAGCTGACGCCGATGGCGGAGATCAACGCTCAGCTCGTGAAGGAGCTCAGGGACCGCACCGGCGCCGGGATGATGGAGTGCAAGAAGGCGCTCACGGACGCCGACGGCGATCTCGACAAGGCCGAGGAGATCCTTCGGACGAAGGGGCTCGCGTCCGCGCAGGGCCGCGCGGGACGTTCGGCGAACCAGGGGCTGGTCGAGGCCTACATCCACTTCAATAACACCGTGGGCGCGATGGTGGAGGTCAATTGCGAGACCGACTTCGTTGCCAACACGGAGGAGTTCAAGCAGCTCGCCAAGGACCTGGCGCTCCACGTTGCGAGTCCTTCGGCGCCCAGGTACGTCAGCCGCGACGAGGTGGACCCGGAGGAGCTCGAGTCCGAGCGCCGGATCTTCGAGGCTCAGGCACGGGAGCTGGGCAAGCCCGACGACGTGATCCCCAAGATCGTCGAGGGCAAGCTGAAGACCTTCTACGCCGAGACGGTGCTGCTCGACCAGCCATACGTGAAGGACGACTCGAAGACGATCCAGCAGCTCCTCGACGAGATGTCGGCCAAGGTCGGGGAGAAGGTCGCCGTGCGTCGGTTCGTCCGGTATCGGCTCGGCGAGGAGACCGGGTAGGGTAGGCGTCATGCCGGAGGGGGACCACGCGCAGGAGGCCGGCCGGCCGCTCTACCATCGCGTGCTGCTCAAACTCTCCGGCGATGCCTTCGCCCCGATCGACACCGGCTACGGGATCTCGACGGCATCCACCGGACTCCTGGCCCGCGAGCTCGCCGACGTGGTCGACCTCGGGGTCCAGTGCGCCGTCGTCGTGGGCGGCGGCAACATCTTCCGTGGCCGCCAGGCGCCGGGGATCGACCGTTCCCGCGCCGACTACATGGGCATGCTCGCCACGGTGATGAACGCGCTCGCGTTGCAGGACGCGCTCGAGAAGATCCACGTGCCGACGCGGGTACAGACGGCGATCCACATGGCTCAGATCGCCGAGCCGTACATCCCGCTCCGCGCGATCCGACACCTGGAGAAGGGGCGGGTCGTCGTGTTCGCCGCGGGGATCGGCGCGCCCTACTTCTCGACCGACACGACCGCGGCGCAGCGCGCGCTCGAGATCGGCGCGCAGGCGATCCTCAAGGGCACCAAGGTCGACGGCATCTACACCGCGGACCCGCACGTGGATCCCACGGCGCAGCGGTTCGAAACGATCGAGTACCTCGACGTGCTCCGCGAGGGGTATCAGGTCATGGACGCCACGGCGATCAGCCTCTGCATGGAGAACGACCTGCCGATCATCGTGTTCGACTTCGGGTCCGAGGGGAACATCAGCCGGGCAGTGTCGGGCGAACCGATCGGCACCTTGGTCCACGGAGCCGTCCGATGACGGTCGATTCCGCGCTGAAGGCGGCCGTCGAGAAGATGGACAAGGCGATCTCGGTCCTGAAGGACGAGCTGGCCGGCGTCCGCACGGGTCGAGCGACCCCGGCGCTCCTGCAGCGCGTCGTCGTCGACTACTACGGCACCCCCGTGCCGATCCAACAGCTGGCTTCCTTCTCGGTGCCCGAGCCGCGGACCCTGATGATCTCGCCGTTCGACCGCAACGCGATCGCCGCGATGGAGAAGTCCATCATGTCGAGCGACCTCGGGATCACGCCGAGCAACGACGGGACCGTGATCCGGCTGAGCTTCCCGCCCCTGACCGAGGAGCGTCGCAAGGAGCTGATCAAGCTGGTCCACCACCGCGGCGAGGAGGGCAGGGTTGCCGTTCGGAACATCCGGCGGCACTCGAAGGAAGAGCTCGAGAAACTTGAGCGAGAAGGCGGCATCTCGGAAGATGACCTCGTGCGCTCCGAGAAGGAGCTCCAGAAGCTGACGGACAAGCACATCTCGGACATCGACGACGTCGTGGCCCACAAAGACGCCGAGCTCAAGGAGATCTGAGCGTGCCGGAGGACGAGGAAGGGACCGAGGGCGAGGACCTGTTCGAGGATCTCGACAAGTTCTTCGCGCCGATCCAGGACGTCGACTGGCCCGAGTCCTCCGAGGGCACGGGATCGGGCACGACCCAGGCTGCGGATCGCTCCCAGGAGCCCGCGACGGCAGAGCCCAAGCCACCGGAACCCGAGCAGCCCGAGCGTGAGCCCGACGCCGCCCGAAGCTCGACGATGGCGTTCGAGACCCAACCGGAGGACGGGGCCGAGGAGGCCGACGCCCTCGAACCCGACGCGGCTCAACCGTCCGGCGGCGGTGAGCTCTTCACGGCTCCGGAGACCCCGTCCGATGCCGAGGTCGTGGAGAAGCAGGACGGTGTCGACTCGTTCCTGTTCGAGGCCGAGGCGGAGAGCTACGACGCCGACGAGCCCGCCGGCGAGGCCGGCTCGGGCGGGTACGTCGACCTCCCCGGCGACGAGCCGGGGGTCGCCGAGCTGATCGAGGAGACGGTGGTCGTCGAGGACGCCCCGGACATCGAGGCCGTCGAGGCGGCGGCCGATCACTTCGCCGAGTCCGTCCGCGACGAGGTGCAGGTCGAACCCGAGGCGCCGGTCCCGCACCCCACCGAGGAGGTCGCGATCGCGCAGCTCCTCGGCGAGGAGGGCGCGACCGAGGACGCAGAGACCACGCGCACCGTCCGGGTCGGGGCGGAGGGGTTCGGGGGACCGAGCTGGCAGGAGCCGACCGCGATCGAGGTCGGCGCCGACTCCGAACGCGCCGGACCCGGCCGCGACGTCCCGACGGCGTTCATCACCGGCATCGTGCTTGCCGGCTTGGCCGTCGGCGCGATCCTGATCGGCCCCGGAGCGTTCGCGATCTTCGCCGGCATCGTCGTGCTGTTCGCGCAGGGCGAGTTCTACCTGGCGATGCAGAAGCGGCACTACCAGCCGGCGACGGCGCTCGGGCTCGTCTCGGGTGCGCTCGTGCTGGGTGCCGGGTACTACCGCGGCGAGAACGCGATGCTCGCGATCATGGCGCTGTCCCTGTTCGCGACGTTCCTGTGGTACATGACCGTTCCGCCGCAACACCGACGCAACGTCGTGGCGAACATCGCGATCACCACGCTCGGCGTCGCGTACATCCCCCTGCTCGCGGCGTACGCGCTCGCCGTCCTCAAGCTCCCCGACGGCGAGGGGCTCACGTTGTCGATCATCGGGCTGACGTTCGTGTACGACACGGCGGCGTTCGGCGTCGGCTACTTCTGGGGGAGCCGACCGCTCGCGCCGAACATCAGTCCCAAGAAGTCGTGGGAGGGCGCGATCGGCGCCACGCTGGTCACGATCGCGGTCGCGGTCGCCGTAGTGACTCAGGTCGACCTGCTCGACAGCATCCCAAATTCGGTGGGGCTCGCGGTCGTGGTCGCGTTGTTCGCGCCGCTCGGCGACCTCGCCGAGTCGCTGATCAAGCGCGACCTGGAGATCAAAGACATGGGCGGGATCTTGCCCGGTCACGGCGGCGTGATGGACCGGATCGACTCCGTGCTGTTCGTGGCCCCTGCCGCGTTCATCTACCTCCGCCTGATCCTGCTCTGAGACCCCTGTCACCCGGGGTCACCCGACCTTCCGTGGTTTGTGGGCGCCGCAAGGTATCGTTGGGTCGATGCGCTCGCTCGTGATCCTCGGTTCGACGGGATCGGTGGGGACGCAGGCGCTCGACGTCGTGCGGCATAACCCCGACCGGTTCAAGGTCGTCGGCCTGTCCGCGGGGACCAACCAGGAGCTCCTCGTGGGCCAGATCCGGGAGTTCCTGCCCCCGCACGTGGCCATCGCCAACGACGAGGCTGCCGCCGACCTGCAGGAGAAGCTCAGCGGGATCAAGGGGGTCGAGGTGCATGTCGGCCCCGAGGCGGCCGAGACGCTCGCCCGCGAATCCGAGGCGGACATGGTCCTGAACGCGCTGGTCGGCTCCGCCGGGCTGGGGCCGACCCTCGCGACGCTGCAGGCGGGCAAGATGCTCGCCCTGGCCAACAAAGAGAGCCTGGTCGTCGGTGGCGACCTAGTCGTCGACCTGATCAAGGGCGAGCCCGAACGGCTCGTCCCGGTGGACTCCGAGCACGCCGCGCTCGCCCAATGCCTACGCGGCGAGCGGCGCGAGGACCTCAAGCGCGTGATCCTGACCGGTTCGGGCGGCCCGTTCCGCGGCTGGACGCACGCCGAGCTCGCCAAGGCCTCGGTCCGGGAGGCGCTCGCGCACCCGGTCTGGCAGATGGGCCCCAAGATCACGATCGACTCGGCCACCCTGATGAACAAGGGGCTCGAGGTGATCGAGGCGCACTACCTGTTCGGGCTCGACTACTCCCAGATCCACGTGGTGATCCACCCCGAGGGGATCGTCCACGCCCTGGCCGAGTTCCGGGACGGCTCGATGACCGCACAGTTCGCGGTCCCGGACATGCGGCTTCCGATCCAGCTCGCACTCGCGTGGCCCGAGCGCCTGCCGGCCGGCGTCGGGCCCGTCCCGCTCGCCGACAGCCGCCTGTCGTTCGAGCCCGTCGATCGCGAGGCGTTCCCCGCGATCGACCTGGCCTACCGCGTCGGAGAGCTCGGTCTGACCTTCCCCGCGGTCATGAGCGCGGCCAACGAGGTCGCGGTCATGGCCTTCCTCGAGGGCAAGATCCCCCTCACGCGCATCGTCGAGGCCGTCACGGCCGTCGTCGATGAGCACGAGGCGCCCTCGAGCGTGGTCTCGGTGGTGAACCTCGAGCGGGCCGATACCTGGGCCCGCCGACGGGCCGCCGAGATCATCGAGGCTCGGTAGGAGGTTCGCCCGTGGCGGCGCTCGGCATCGGTGCCTTCTTCTTCGCGTTGATCCTGGTGATCGTGATCCACGAGGCCGCGCACTTCGCGGTCGCGCGGGCGTTCGGGATCAAGGTGACCGAGTTCTTCGTCGGCTTCGGCCCCAAGCTGTGGTCGCGGATGCGCGGGGAGACCGAGGTCGGCATCAAGGCGATCCCCGCCGGGGGCTACGTGAAGATCGCGGGGATGAACCCGTACGACACGGTCGAGCCCGAGGACCTGCCGAGGACCTTCGGAGCCAAGCCGATCTGGCAGCGCGCGCTGGTGATCCTCGCGGGCCCGGCGACGCATTTCGTGCTCGCGTTCCTGTGCTTCGCGGTGTGGCTGGGGTTCGTCGGGCAGCCTGTAGCCAAGGGCGTCGTGATCTCGGGGGTCGAGCCGACGCTGCACGGCGTGGAGTCGCCCGCGGCGGCGGCCGGGCTGCGAGCCGGCGATGTCGTGGTCGCCGTCGACGGCCTCCACGATCCGTCGTCCGAGCAGCTGGTGTCGTTCACCACCGCGCACGCAGGTGAGCCCGTGACGTTCACCATCGAGCGAGACGGCAGGTCGTTCCAGGCCGTGATGGTCCCGGTCGTGTCCCAGGTGAACGGCCAGCAGATCGGGAGGATCGGCGTCGGGGTGCAGCCTCGCCGGATCGTCCGCAACAGCGAGGGCCCGGTGGGTTCGGTTACGGGTGCCGTCGGCCTGGTCGGCGAGCAAGCCGTCCTCACGGTGCAAGGGGTCGGGCGGATCTTCGGGCCTGAGGGGATCGGTCGCCTCTTCGATCTGGTCTTCACCGACGAGGCCCGCCAGCCGAGCGATCCCGCGAGCGTCGTGGGGGTGGGACGGCTCGCCGGCAGCCTCGCCTCCGAGGACCAGTTCGGCGACCTGCTGTTCCTGTTCGGGGTCGTCAACGTGTTCGTGGGCCTGCTGAACCTGCTCCCGCTGCCGCCGTTCGACGGCGGGCACCTGACGGTCCTGGCGATCGAGAAGCTCCGGGGTCGGCCGGTGGACATGCGGAGGGTCGTCCCGGTCTCGGCGGCGGTCGCGGCGTTCTTCATCGTCTTCACGGTCGCCGTCGTCTACGTGGACCTGGTCAAGCCGCCCGTCTGAGGCTCCCGACGACCCCGAGGGACGCGGAGGATCTCCACCGGGCGCCACGCCTGGGCCGTCAGGGCTACGCCATCGGTCGAGAACCTGTGCCGACACGATTTCTCAACACCCTGCCGGAGGGTCGCGAAGGGCCGACGGCTACGATGGGCCGATGACCGAGCAGACCGTCCTGGTCGTGGATGACGAAACGGCGATCGCCGAGGCCGTCCGCGCGAGGCTCTCGAGCGAGGGGTTCCGGGTCCTGGTCGCGTCCGACGGCCCGCAGGCGCTGGAGCTGGCAGGCGCCGAGGAACCCGACCTGGTCGTGCTCGACCTGATGCTCCCCGGGATGGACGGCCTCGAGGTGTGCCGTAGGCTCCAGGCGGGGCGTTGGGTCCCGGTCCTGATGCTCACGGCGCGGACCGAGGAGGCCGACAAGGTGGCCGGGTTCGCGGTGGGCGCAGACGACTACCTGACCAAGCCGTTCAGCCTCCGAGAGCTGACGGTCCGGGTCAAGGCGATCCTGCGGCGCGTCGAACGCATCACGTCGCCACCCTCCACCGACCCGATCGAACACGCGGGGCTCTCGGTCGACCCTGCCAAGCGCAAGGTGAGCGTCGACGGCGAGGAGGTGCAGCTCACCCCGCTCGAGTTCGAGATCTTGCTCGCGCTCGCCCGCGAGCCCGGCGTCGTCCTCAGCCGCGAGCAGCTGATGGACCGCGTCTGGGGGTACCGCGACTACGCGGGCGGTCGCGTCGTCGACTCGCACGTCGCGCGCATCCGGCGCAAGCTCGGCGAGGACGGGGCCGAGCCGAGGTTCGTCCGCACGGTGCACGGCGTCGGCTACGCATTCGGAGACGAGTGAACCGGTGACGCTCCTCCAGCGCTTGCCCACGATCCGGTCCAAGCTCGGGTCGGTCATCGTGTTCGCGGTCGGGATGACCCTGTTGCTCGTCTTCCTGATCCTCGGCGTGGGGTTCGAGGTCTTCGCGATCGGCGACCACTGGTGGGAGCTCGCGCTCGCCGGGGTGCTCGGCGCGGGGATCGCGCTGGTGATCGCCCGGTGGGTCGCGCGCGGCATGACGCAGCCGCTGCGCGACATGGCCCGGGCGGCCCGGCGGATGGAGACGGGCGACTACTCGCAGCGGATCGAGACGGACTCGCGCGACGAGGTCGGAAAGCTGGCCGACGCCTTCAACCGGATGAGCACCGAGCTCGAGGGGCTCGAGCTGCTGCGCCGCGAGCTGGTCGCGAACGTCTCCCACGAGCTGAAGACGCCGATCTCGGCGCTGCGGGCGCATCTGGAGAACCTGCTCGACGGTGTCGAGCAGCCCGACCCCGAGACGCTGCAGATCATGCTCGTGCAGTCGGAGCGGCTGGGCCGGCTCGTGGACCAGCTCCTCGATCTGTCGCGGCTCGAGTCGGGCGACGTCCCGCTCGAGCGCGAGCGCGTCGAGCTTGCTCCGCTCGTCTCGCAGGTCTTCTCCGAGATCCAGGTCGCGCGTCCTGACCCGGGCGTCACCCTCGCCGACGATCTGCCGGGCGACCTGCCCGCGGTGTTCGCGGACCGTGAGCGCGTGCATCAGGTCCTGTTCAACCTGCTCGACAACGCGGTGCGGTTCACGCCGATCGGCGGACGCGTCACGGTCACCGCGTCGAGCCACAACGGCTCGGTCGACGTGGTCGTCGCCGACACCGGCCCGGGGATCTCGGCCGAACACTTGGCCCGCGTGTTCGAGCGCTTCTACCGTGTAGACGAGTCGCGTTCACGCGACGACGGCGGGACGGGGATCGGGCTCGCGATCGCGCGTTCGGTGGTCGAGGCGCACGGGGGAAGGATCTGGGCCGACAGCGAGCCGGGTCGGGGGAGCGCGTTCACGTTCGAGCTGCCGGTCGCGTCCCCCACGGAGGAGCTCCAACGCTCGGGCGGTCCGCCCGCCACGACGGAGACAAGGAGGAACGGATGACATCCGCAACCACGACCATCGAGGTCTCGGCCCCGGAGCGGTACGCGTTCCTCGACCTCACCGAGGAGCTCGAGCGCGCGATCAAGGATTCGGGTGTCACCGACGGGTCGGTGGTGGCGTTCTGCGCGCACACGACCTGCGCATTGATCATCAACGAGTGGGAGGACGGCGCGCTCGAGGACTTCCGGGGGCGGATGCTGCGGCTGGTTCCCGACGACCTCTATTACGCGCACGACGACGAGGTGCGGCGCACCCAGAACCTCGACGAGTCTCACGAGCGTCGCAACGGCCCGGCGCACGTCAAGGCGATGCTGCTCTCGGCCTCCTCCCACGCGATCCCCTTGGCGGGCGGGGCGGCGATGCTCGGACGCTGGCAGCGGCTGATCCTGTTCGAGATGGACGAGCCCAAGGCCCGGCAGGTCGTCTTCCACGTGTTCGGCGAGTGATGCCTGGGAGACTGGAGCCGTGCTGAGCGAACGCAGGAAGAGCCGTCAGGTGCGCGTCGGCGACGTCACGATCGGCGGCGACGCGCCGATCCGCGTCCAGTCGATGACCACCACCAAGACGGCGGACATCAACGCGACCCTCCAGCAGATCGCCTCGCTGGTCGCGGCCGGCGTCGACATCGTCCGGGTGGCCGTGCCGCACTGGGAGGACGCCGAGGCTTTGACGGCGATCGCGGCCAAGTCGACGGTTCCGGTGGTCGCCGACATCCACTTCCAGTGGAAGTACGCGATCGCCGCGCTCGAGGCCGGGATCCAGGGCCTGCGGATCAACCCCGGCAACATCAAGTACCAGGACAAGGTCCGGCTGATCGCGCGCGAGGCCAAGGCCCGGAGCGTGCCGATCCGCATCGGCGTGAACGCCGGGTCACTCGAGAAGGACCTACTCGCCAAGCACGGGGCGCCGACGGCGGCGGCGCTCGTCGAGAGCGCGCTGGACGAGGCGCGCATCCTCGAGGAGGAGGATTTCTTCGACATCAAGATCTCGGTCAAGCACTCGAACGCCGGCGTGATGATCGAGGCGTACCGGTTGCTCGCCGAAGCATGTGACTACCCGCTCCACCTGGGCGTCACCGAGGCGGGCCCGATGCCGGCCGGGGGCGTCAAGAGCGCGGTCGGGATCGGCGCGCTGCTGTCCGAGGGGATCGGCGACACGATCCGCGTCTCGCTCACGGACGACCCCGTTGAGGAGGTCAAGGTCGGGACGTGGATCCTCCAGTCGCTCGGTCTGCGCAAACGCGGGCTCGACCTGGTGGCGTGTCCGTCCTGCGGTCGCGCGGAGGTCGACGTCCTCGGCCTCACCAAGCAGGTACAGGAGGCGATCGAGCGCGAGGGTCTGAAGGTCCCGATCCGCGTCGCCGTGATGGGCTGCGTCGTCAACGGCCCCGGCGAGGCGCGCGAGGCCGACCTCGGGATCGCGGCCGGCAAGGGCCAGGGGTTCCTGATCGTGAAGGGCGAGGTTATCGACAAGATCCCCGAGGACCGTTTCGTGGAACGGGTCATCGAGGAGGCCCGCAAGATCGCGGTCGCACGAGAAGCGGAGGCCGCCGAGACGTAGGTCACACCCGTCGCCTCGTCTTTGGAAGATCGTGTTCCAGGTGAACAACCTCATGCTGAGCCTGCCCTCGTAGCCGGCGCCGGCACGGGCGCCCGGTTCGGCGCTCGTCGCGTGGGTGGCCTCCGCGTGACGCGAAGCACGCCCCGGCGGTAGCGCGTGGCACCGACGCTCGTCCGGCTCCCGCCTACGGTGGCAGGGACACGGAGGAGGCGAGGCCGCATGGCAACCAGGATCGAGACCCTCGGAGAAGGCAGGCGGGCCCCGAAAGCCGTCTGGATCATGTTCATCGCGATCGTCCTGATGGCCGTTGCGCTCGGGGTCGGCACCATGATCGGCTCCGGCGACGGGACCACCACGCCGGCGCGGTCCCCGGACGCGGCCGCGATCAGCGCCCGCGAGGCCGCGACGCAGTCCTCCGGGCTCATCAAGGGGGGCCTGCAGCCGCGACCGTACTCGGGCATCCTCGTGGAAGAGACGGCCCCAGTCGTCGCCCCGAAGATCCCCGACGGGTTCGTCCAGCTCCCCGGTGGCGAGCTGAGGCCCACGTTCGGCGGCTGAGCGAACGACGATCACGCAACGGTCCAAGCGAGGGCCGGAGCCCGAGGCTCCGGCCCTTCGCACGCGGAGCGCCGGCTACCCGAGCTGCTTGAGGAAGTTCCGGACGATCGTGGGACCGTCCGGCGTCAGGATCGACTCGGGGTGGAACTGGACCCCGACCCGCGGCAGCGTCCGGTGGCGGGCCGCCATCACGAGGTCGTCATCGCTCCACGCGGTCAGCTCGAGCTCGTCGGGGAAGGCCTCGCGGGTCACGACGAGCGAGTGGTACCTGCCCGCCTCGAACGGGTTCGGGACGTCCGCGAAAACCCCTGTCCCGTCGTGATGGACGAGCGACGCCTTACCGTGGACCGGCGTCGTGCGTTCGACGCGCGCGCCGGCGACGATGCCCATCGCCTGGTGACCCAGGCAGACGCCGAGCACCGGCGTCGCGGCGGGGAGGATCCGCAAGAGCTCGGTGAAGCACCCGGCGTCCTCGGGCCGTCCCGGCCCCGGCGACAGCACGACGGCGTCCGGCCGACGAGCGACGAGGGACTCAGCCGTCTCCGCGTCGCTCTTCACGACCTCGGTCGTCGTCCCGAGGCTCTCGAGGAGCTGCACGAGGTTGTACGTGAACGAATCGTAGTGGTCGACAACCAGGATCACGGTTCCTCCCCGCTACCGAAGGCCTCGGCGTCCACGATCGCGGGCAGCAGGGCGGCAGCCTTCGCGTTGGTCTCGGCGAGCTCGACGTCGGGGTCGGAGTCGGCGACGATCCCCGCACCCGTCTGCACGTACGCCGCGCCGTCGGCGACGACCGCCGTCCGGATCGTGATGCAGAAATCGAGATCGCCAGCGAACGTGCAGTAGCCGACCGCGCCCGCGTACGGACCGCGCGCGGTCGGCTCGAGCTCGGCGATCAGCTCCATCGCCCGGCGCTTGGGTGCGCCGGTCACCGTGCCGGCCGGGAACGTGACGGCGAGCGCGTCGAGCGGGTGCGCGCCCTCCGCGAGCTCCCCCTCGACCGTGCTGACGATGTGCATCACCTTCGAGAAGCGCTCGACCGACATGAGCTCGCTCGGACGGACGGTCCCCGGGGTGCAGACACGGCCCAGGTCGTTGCGCGCGAGGTCGACGAGCATCGCGTGCTCCGCGCGCTCCTTCGGGTCGGCGAGGAGCTCGTGCTCGTACAGACGGTCGCGGAGCTCCGTTTCGCCGCGAGGACGTGTACCGGCGATCGGGCGGCTCGTGACCGTCCGTGCCTCGACACGGACGAGCGGCTCCGGCGACGAGCCGGCGAGCTCGAGACCCAGCATCCGGACGAAGAACATGTAGGGGGCGGGGTTCGTGACGCGGAGCCGGCGGTAGACGGGGAACCCGCCGCCGGTGTTCGGGAACCCGAGACGCCGCGAGGGCACCCCTTGATAGATGTCGCCGGCCGCGATGTGGTCCTTCATCGTCCGGACGATCTCGCGGTAGCGGTCGTCGGGCATGTTCGGCTCGCCGAGGGCGGCGACCTCGGCCGCGGCTCCCGGCAAGGGGTCCGGCGACGGGGCGTCCGGGGACGAGAGCCGCGAGGCCAGGTCCTCGAGGGCCTCCGCGCCGTCGTCGTAGGCGTCGGGGGCGATGTGCGCGACCAGGAGCAACCGTTGCCGCCAGTGGTCGAACACGACGGCGCGGTCGACGAGCATCAGCGCGATCGGCGGCCCGATCGTGTCGCCGTCCGGGAACGGCTGCCCGTCCAGGAGCCCGGCCGCCTCGTACGAGAGGAAGCCCATCAGCCCACCGGTGAGCGAGGGGAGGTCGGGGACCCTCGGCGCCCGGAGCGACTCGGCGAGCGCGACCAGGTCGGCCCGCGCGTCCCCGCCGTTCGGCACCTCCACCCTCAGCCGTTCGGTCGCGTTCAGGACCCGGAGCCCATCCCGGTCGAGCACGACGATCGCGGCGGGATCGCCGGCAACGAACGAGTAGCGTCCCCAACGCTCGGAACGCTCGACGCTCTCGAGCAGGATGCCGGGTCCGTCGCCCGCGAGCGCCGGGAAGACGCCGACCGGGGTGGACACGTCGGCGAGCAGCTCGGTCCACACCGGTGCGAGCGCGTAGCCCTCGGCCGAGCGTTCGAACGTTCCTCGATCGGGCCGGACCCTCACCTGATCTCCTTCACCGAGCATCGCCGTGCGATGGGAGAGCCGTACCCTACCCGCACCCGTCTGAGCAGGTGAGGGAAGCGGAGCCCGTCGGGTAGGGTGTTGCGCCACCGAACAAGCCAAACAACAAGGGGAGCCCCCGGATGCGAACGTCTCGAAGGTTGCTTGCCGTCCTGACCGTCCTGGTCGCCGGCGTGGGGTTGCTGCTCGTGCCGTCGGCCGCCGCCGAACGGTCGGCGAGGCCGCACCCGCGGACGGCGTCCCGGGCGGTGGTGCACGGCCGCGTGACCGCCGCGTCGCAGGACCGCCCCACCTCGTTCGAAACGTTCTCGCAGCGATCGCGGCCCGGCGCCGCGCTGCCCGAGGCGGCGCCGCGTTCGAGCGTCCTGGCGCCGACCCCCCTCACCGGGTTCGACGCGATGGACGACCTCGACGGGTTCTTCCCCTCGGACACGACCGGGGCACTCGGCGACGGCTTCTTCGTCGCGGCGGTGAACAGCAGCATCGAGGTGTTCAACCTCGATGGGACGACGGCGGTCCCGCGGACCCCGCTCGCCACGTTGTCGGGAACCCCGTCGATCCTGCACTTCGACCCGAAGGTCGTCTTCGACCAGTACACGGACACGTTCGTGATCGCCTGGCTGGGCCAGGACGATGCGCCGCGGGCGTCGGAGATCAACGTGCTCGCGATCCCGGACCCGACGGCCATCACCACGAGCACGTGGTGCCGGACGACCTTCGCAGGCGACCAGATCCCCGAGTCGCCCGCAGTGTGGGCGGATTATCCGACGCTCGGCTACAACGACTCGCGCATCACGATCACGACGAACCAGTTCACGTTTCCGAGTTCGACCGGGAGCTTCCGATACTCGCAGATCATGACGATCGACAAGTCGGTGTACGACTGCACGCTCCCGGTGCCCACGCCGACGGTCTTTGGCGGAACGAAGACGCGTGACCAGAACCGCAGGCAGTCCTTCACGATCCAGGCGGCGCAGAGCGTGGGGTCCGCACCCGGCGACCAGCTCCTGATCTCGTTCCAAGATGTCAAGCGCAACGGCGACTACCTCGCCCTGTGGCGGATCAAACCGACGTCCACCGGGTTCGCGCTGAAGAAGGCCTGCTGCCTCGGGACCGGGAGGGTCTCCTTACCTCCGCCGGGGACCCAGGGGGGCGGTGGCGTGAACAGCTCCAACTTCTGGTGGGACGCGGGCGACCTGCGTCTGGTCAACGCGTTCTACGACGCCGACCGCAACCAGCTCTACGCGGCGCATACTGTCTTCAAGAACTTCAAGCCGGACACCCTGACCGGCGGCTATCCGGAGGCCGGCGTCCAGTGGTACGAGGTGGACCCGGCATCGAACCTCGGCAGCTCCATCCTCGCGCGCAAGGGCGTCATCGGCTCGGCCGAGATCGACCAGGGCTGGCCCACCGTGGCGACCAACGGGAGCGGGACCCTGTTCGTGACCTACAACCGGGCGAGCGCGCCGCACGACGAGTTCCTGTCGGCGTGGGTCGCGACGATCCCACAGGGCTCGACCTCGGACACCCAGTTCCTCATCCGAGCGGGGTCGGCGAGGTACAACAAGTCGAGCGGTATCGAGCGGTGGGGGGACTTCACGGCGATCAACCGGGACCCGGTCGATCCCAACAACGTCGCGACCTTCAACCAGTACGCGTTCTCGGCCACCACGTGGCAGCAGTTCATCGGCGTGGTCACCGACCACTGAGGGCCGAGCGCGACCGGTATCCTGAGCCTCCATGAGGCTCTCGGCCGTGTTCGCGCCGACGCTGCGTGACGATCCCGCCGAGGCGGAGATCGCGTCGCATCGTCTCCTGCTCCGCGCGGCGTTCGTGCGGCAGGTCACCGCGGGCGTCTACACGACCCTGCCGCTCGGCCTCCGGTCGATCCGCAAGATCGAACGGATCGTCCGCGAGGAGATGGACGCCTCGGGCGCGCAGGAGTTCCGGATGCCGATCCTGTTGCCCGCCGAGCCGTGGAAGACCACCGGCCGATGGGATCTGTACGGCGAGACGCTCTTCAGGCTCAAGGACCGGCACGAGCGCGAGATGTTGCTCGGCCCCACGCAAGAGGAGGTCGTGGCCGAGCTCGTCGCTCGGGACCTGCCCTCGTACCGCGACCTGCCCGTGAACCTGTACCAGGTCGAGTGGAAGTACCGGGACGAGTTCCGCCCCCGCTTCGGTCTCCTGCGCACGCGCGAGTTCCTGATGAAGGACGCGTACACGTTCGACCGGGACGAGGAGGGGATGGCGGCCTCCTACGACGTCATGCTGCAGGCCTATCGGAGGGTGTTCGACCGGTGCGGACTGTCGTACATCGTCGTCGAGGCCGAGCCGGGACAGATCGGCGGCGGCGTGAACCACGAGTTCATGGCGCGCGCGGATGTGGGCGAGGACCTGTTCGTCGAGTGCGTCAACGGCGACTACCTGGCCGACTGGAAGGCCGCGACCCCGCGCCCGCCCGAACCCGCGTCCGCGGACGGTGCCGCGCCGCTCGAGAAGGTCCACACGCCCGACGCGGCGACGATCGACGCGGTCTCGAAGCAGCTCGACGTGCCGGCCGAACGGACGCTGAAGACGATGCTATTCGACGCCGGCGGCCAGACCGTCGCGGTCCTGCTCCCGGGCGACCGGGAGGTGGAGGAGGCCAAGGTCGAGCGGCTGTTGTTCCCGGCGCGGGTCCGCCGGTTCGAGGACGCCGACTTCGCGGCCCGGGGGTTCGCGAAGGGCTACGTCGGCCCGCAGGGCTTGGGGCAGGACGTGACGATCCTCGCGGATCACTCGGTGCGCGGCGGCGGCGACTGGGTGACCGGTGCCAACGAGCCCGAGCACCACGTCACCGGCGCGAACGTCCCCCGCGACTTCCGCGTGGATCGGTACGAGGACGTGATCGCCCTGCGCGAGGGTGACCGCTGCCCCGTCGATGGCGGCGAGCTCCGGATCGGCCGTTCGATCGTCGTGGGGCACATCTACCAGCTGGGGACGCGCTACTCGGCTCCCCTGCAGGCCACGTTCGTCGACGAGGACGGCTCGGAGCGGCTGTACCAGATGGGGAGTCACGGCATCGGCATCTCGCGGATCCTCGCGGCCGCGGTCGAACAGTTCCACGACGAGATGGGTCTGCGTCTCCCGAAAGCGATCGCGCCGTTCGAGGTGGTGGTGGTGCTGGCCAACCGTGACCAGGAACGCGTGGTCGCCGAGGCCGATCGGGTCTACCGGGAGTTGCTCGACGCCGGCGTGGACGCCGCGCTCGACGACCGGGACCAGACCGCGGGGGTGAAGTTCGCCGATGCCGACCTGATCGGGTGCCCGGTCCAGGTGGTGATCGGCAAGCGCGGGGTCGAGGCGGGGACGGCGGACCTCAAGCTGCGGGCGACCGGTGAGCGGTCGCAAGCACCGCTTTCCGAGGCGGCTCGGGCGGCGATGGACCTGCTCGCGACCGCGCCCTAGGCTGGCTCGGATATGGCAGCGCGCAAGGTGAAGTCGCCGAACGGCCTGCGGGACTTCGTCAAGCTCCGCCCCGAGGTGGAGGCCGTGCTCCAGCACGTCGGCCTCCGGACCTGGGACCTGGTGCTCATCGACGTGACCGGGCTGTGGGTGCGGGACGAGTTCGAGACCGAGGAGTTGGCCGAGGCCGTCTGCCGCGAGCTCGGGATCCGCGTCCAACGAGGTTGGGACGACCCGCGTCTCGTCCGCCGGATGGCCGCGCGGGACCATTGGAACACCCCGGACGGGCAGCGCCGGGCCCTGTGAGACGCGCGTCTGGGGGGTCGAAGGAGCGGCGTCGGGTATACTGAGCAGCAGAAACGGAGCGGTATCACCCGGAAGTGGGCTCGCGCCCACTTTTTCTTTCGAAGGGGTCGTTCGGGGTGCGCGAGAAGAAGGTCGGCGATCTGGTCCGGCCGGTCGTCGAGGCTGCCGGACTGGAGTTGTGGGAAGTCTCCTTCGGCCTCCAGGGCGGTCGCCGGATCCTTCGGGTGATGGTGGACCGGGCGGAGCGGGCGGGTGGGGACGAGAAGGACGGCCGCGTCGACCTCGACACGATCGCGGCGACGTCGCAGCGCCTGTCCCGACGCCTCGACCTCGAGGGGTTCGAGCAGGACCGTCCGTACGAGCTCGAGGTGAGCTCGCCCGGGCTGGAGCGGGCGCTCCGCGAACCCCGGCACTTCGAACGGAGCGTCGGGCAACAGGTGAAGGTGAAGACGGTGGAGCCGGTGGACGGCCGCAGGGTCCACGAGGGCGCGCTGGTCTCGGCCGACGCGGAGGCGATCGTGATCGCATCCGAGGGCGGAGAGCTGCGCGTCCCCTACGGCGGCATCGCCTCGGCGAGGACCGTCTTCGAGTGGAAGAAGGCAGGGAGCAGGACATGAACCAAGACATGATCGCGGCGCTGCGTGAGCTCGAGCGCGAGAAGGGGATCGCGTTCGAGACGATCCTCGAGGGCCTCGAGGAGGCGATGGCGTCCGCCTACAAGTCGTGGTGGAAGCAGCAGCACCCGGAGCTCGACGAGGAGACCTTCGGTGTGCGCGCGAAGATCGACCCCGAGAACGGTGACCTGCGTGTCTGGGTCCAGGAGCTCGAGCGGATCGAGCACGAGGACGAGGAAGGCGAGATCACCGTCGAGACCAAGGTGCTCACCGAGCAGGAGGTGCCGGTCACCGACGAGTTCAAGGGCCGCATCGGCGCGCAGACCGCGAAGCAGGTCATCTTCCAGAAGCTCCGCGACGCCGAACGCGAGATGACGTACGAGGAGTTCGCCGGCCGCGAGGGCGACGTCGTCACGGGCATCGTCCAGCAGTCGGAGCGCCGCTACACGTTGCTCGATCTGGGCAAGGTGGAGGCGTTGCTGCCGCAGGCCGAGCAGGTACCCAGCGAGCCGTACCGCAACGGCGAGCGGCTCAAGGGCTACATCACCGAGGTCCGCAAGGGCAGCAAGGGTCCCCAGATCGTCGTGTCGCGGACGCACCCGGGGCTCCTCAAGAAGCTGTTCGAGCTCGAGGTTCCCGAGATCGCCGAGGGGATCGTCGAGATCAGGGCGGTCGCCCGCGAGCCCGGGCATCGTTCGAAGATCGCGGTCTCGTCCAACGAGCCGGCGGTCGACCCGGTGGGCGCGTGCGTCGGCCCGAAGGGGTCGCGCGTCCGCAACGTGGTGACCGAGCTCCGTGGCGAGAAGATCGACGTGGTGCCCTGGAGCGCGGACCCGGCGACCTTCGTCGCGAACGCGCTCCAGCCGGCGAAGGTTCGGGAGGCGCGCGTGGATCCCGACACGCAGACCGCGCTCGTGATCGTCCCCGACTACCAGCTCTCGTTGGCGATCGGGCGGGAGGGTCAGAACGCGCGGCTCGCGGCACGGCTCACCGGGTGGCGGATCGACATCAAGAGCGAGACGCAGTTCGCGGACGAGCAGCGAGGGGGGCCTCGAGCGGTGGCCGGGCAGGTGGCGGCGGGAGCGGCGGCGCCTTCGCCCTCTTCGGCGCGGCCCGCTTCGGACCAGTCAGCGGCCGCTCCGGCGGGGGATGGGATCGAGGGGGGCGCCGAGTCGGGCGCCGGCTCCGCCGCGCCCGCCGAGGACGCCACGACCTCGGCGGAGAACGAATCGGCCGCTTCCGCTAACGAGGACGAGTCGGGCGCTGCGGTCGACGAGGACGGATCGGCGCCGAGCACCGACGACCCCGCCGAGGAGACCGTCGTGGTCGAGGAGGCGGCGGAGGAGAAGACGGGGGCGTAGACGTGGCCTCGGCGCACGTTCCGGTGCGGACGTGTGTCGGCTGCCGGGGGCGGGTCGCGCAGCGGGACCTGCTCCGGCTCGTCGCGATCTCGAACGGGTCGATCCGGGTGGATATGCAGCGGTCGCTCCCGGGTCGGGGCGCCTACGTGCATCGCCGACGTGCGTGCGTGGAGGCCGCCCTCGCACGCGGAGCGGTCGCGCACGTGCTCCGGACGGGTCTGGACGAGCACGGAGCGGCTACCCTTAGGGCGGAGATCGAGGGGGAACTGGATCGTTGAGGGTTCACGAGCTTGCCAAAGAGCTGGGCGTCGCGAGCAAGGAACTGCTCGCGTCGCTGAAGGAGATGGGGATCGACGGCCTCACGGCGTCCTCGTCGGTCCCCGACCAGGCCGTGCCCCGGCTCCGGGCGTCGGGGGGGAAGGCCGTCCCCGAGGCCAAGATCAAGGAGGCCGTCGAGGACCCGCTCCCGAAGTCGAGCGCGAGGAAGCGGAAGGAGGTCCTCGAGCCCGCGACGCCGCCGGCCGCCCCCAAGCCGGCAGCGGTGGCCGTGGCCGAGCCCGAGCCGGTGGCCCCCGTCGTCGAGGCGCCACCGGTCCTCGAGGCCCCGCCGGCCCCCGAACCCGCGGGCCCCTCGCTCCCGGTGTTGAGGCTCGTGCACGGGTCCACGCCCCAGGACGTGGCGGACAAGACGAATCGCAGCGTGTCCGAAGTCGTGAAGATCACGTTCTCGCTCGGCGAAATGGCGACGGCGTCGCAGTCGCTGTCGGACGACGCCCTAGGGCTGCTCGCCGCCGAGCTCGGCTACGAGGCCGAGATCGTCGGGGTCGAGGAGGATGAGGAGCCCGAGGAGGAGATCGACGAGAGCCGCCTCGAGCCCAGGGCGCCGGTCGTCACGATCATGGGTCACGTCGACCACGGGAAGACCCTCCTGCTGGACGCGATCCGCAAGACCGACGTCGTCTCGCAGGAGTTCGGCGGGATCACCCAGCACATCGGCGCGTACCAGGTGCATACCAACGGGCGCGAGGTCACCTTCATCGACACCCCGGGTCACGAGGCCTTCACGGCGATGCGCGCCCGGGGCGCGCAGGTGACCGACATCGCTGTCCTGGTGGTAGCGGCGGACGACGGCGTCAAGCCGCAGACGATCGAGGCGCTCGACCACGCGAAGGCGGCGGGCGTTCAGGTCCTGGTCGCGGTGAACAAGATCGACAAGCCGGAGGCCGACCCGACCCGCGTTCGGCAGCAGCTGGTGGAGCAGGGGCTCGTCCCGGCGGAGTGGGGCGGGACGGTCGAGTTCGTCGACGTCTCCGCCAAGGCGCGGACCAACCTGGACAACCTGCTCGACACGATCTTGCTGGTGGCCGATCTCGAGGAGCTCAAGGGCGACCCGGTAGGCCGCGCTCGCGGGGTCGTACTCGAGGCGCACCTGGACAAGGGCCGCGGCCCGGTGGCGAGCGTGCTCGTCCAGCGCGGCACGCTCGACGTGGGCGACACGGTCGTGTCGGGCACCTCGTGGGCGAAGATCCGCGCGATGCTCGACGAGAACGGGCAGCAGGTGAAGCAGGCCGGGCCCAGCAAGCCGGTGCAGATCCTCGGCTGGTCGGCGACCCCGAACGCGGGCGACGACATCCGC
>Ga0207578_1000006_pt1 | contig 56469 bp, 58 predicted proteins | sample NitcycUWRG10K412_FD_188278 | JGI IMG/M metagenome (GOLD analysis project Ga0207578, IMG submission 188278) | Soil microbial communities from Arlington Agricultural Research Station in Wisconsin, USA - Nitrogen cycling UWRJ-G10K4-12 (SPAdes) | ecosystem: Environmental > Terrestrial > Soil >... | reverse complement strand
ATGGCGAAGCGGAAGTCCGACGTCGGGACCCTGTACAAGGGCAGTCCGGGACAGTGGTCCTGGCTGCTGCACCGCATCACCGGCGTCGCCGTGATCCTGTTCCTGTTCGCGCACGTGGTGGACACCGCCGTCGTCGGCTGGGGCCCCGAGGCCTACAACCGCGTGGTCGGCGTGTACCACAACTGGGTGGTCCAGCTGCTCGAGCTCGGACTGGTCTTCGCGGTGCTGTACCACGCGATCAACGGCGTGAAGATCATGATCTTCGACTTCTGGCCGTCGAGCGCCCGCCACATGAAGGGGATCGCGCTCGCCTCCACGATCATCTTCGTGCTTTGCATGATCCCGATCACGATCATCATGGGCAACACGATCCTCGAGTCCGCGGGGGTCTTCTGATGGCCGTCGAGGCTCCCGAACGCCCGACGCCGTCCCCGCGCGACCGATCCCGGGGTGCTCGCGGGCGCGAGCGGCCCGGCGGCGGCTTCGAGCTCTGGTCGTGGCTGTACATGCGGATCAGCGGGCTGGTGCTGCTCGTGCTCGCGGTCGGGCACGTCCTGATCATGCACGTGCTCGACGACGGGGTGGAGCGCGTGAACTTCGGCTTCGTCGCCGCGCGGTGGCAGAGCCCGTTCTGGCGGACCTGGGACTGGGCGCTCCTGGTCCTCGCGCTGATCCATGGGATCAACGGCCTGCGCATCATCGTGCAGGACTACGTCCGGTGGCCCGGCGTCCGGTTCGCCGTCGACATGGCCTTCTTCGTGATCGGGTTCGCGCTGTTCGTCCTCGGGACGGTCGTCGTGTTCACGTTCGACCCGAGCCAGTGGCCGGGAACGGTCTGAGCGGATGACGACCTTCCACACGTACGACGCGGTGATCGTCGGCGCCGGGGGCGCGGGGCTCCGGGCGGCGATCGAGACCTCGGACCGCGTCAAGACCGCCGTGATCTCGAAGCTGTACCCCACGCGCTCGCACACCGGGACCGCGCAGGGCGGCGTCTGCGCGGCGCTCGCGAACGTCGAGGAGGACTCGCCCGAGTGGCACGCGTTCGACACGGTCAAAGGCGGGGACTACCTCGTCGATCAGCCCGCGGCACAGCTGATGTGCGAGGAGGCCATCGACGCGATCTACCAGCTCGAGCACTGGGGTCTGCCGTTCAACCGGACGCCCGAAGGGAAGATCGACCAGCGGCGGTTCGGCGGGCACACGCGCAACCACGGCGAGGCGCCGGTGCGACGCGCGTGCTTCGCGGCCGACCGAACGGGACACATGATCCTGCAGACGCTGTACCAGCAGTGCGTCAAGAGGAACGTTCGGTTCTTCAACGAGTTCTACGTGCTGGACCAGCTGATGGTCGACGGCGTATGCGCCGGCGTCGTGGCGTACGAGCTCGCGACGGGCGAGCTCCACGTGTTCCGCTCCAAGGCCGTCCTGTACGCCACCGGAGGGTACGGCCGGATGTTCAAGGTCTCCTCCAACGCGCACACGCTGACGGGCGACGGCCCCGCGGTGCTGTTCCGTCGCGGGCTGCCGCTCGAGGACATGGAGTTCTTCCAGTTCCACCCGACCGGCGTCTACAAGATGGGCATCCTCCTTTCGGAGGCGGTCCGCGGCGAGGGCGGCATCCTGCTGAACAGCGAGGGCGAGCGCTTCATGGAGCGCTACGCGCCGACCGTCAAGGACCTCGCCCCCCGAGACATGGTCAGCCGCGCGATCTTCCAGGAGATCAGGGAGGGTCGCGGCGACGGACCCAAGCGCGACGCGGTGTGGCTCGACGTCCGCCACCTGCCGCGCGAGGTGATCGAGGAGAAGCTGCCGGATGTGACCGAGTTCGCCCGCGTCTACCTCGGCGTCGAGCCGACCACCGAGCTCGTCCCGATCCAGCCGACCGCGCACTACGCGATGGGCGGCATCCCGACCAACGTCGACGGACAGGTCGTCGTCGGCGAGGACGAGACGCCGGTCCCGGGCCTGTACGCGGCCGGAGAATGCGCGTGCGTCTCGGTCCACGGCGCGAACCGCCTGGGGACGAACTCGCTGCTCGACATCGTGGTGTTCGGACGCCGCGGCGGCGTCCACGCGGCCGGGTTCTGCGAGCGGGCCGACCTGCCCGAGCTCACCGAACGCCCCGAGGGGATGGTCCGCGAGATGGTCGACGGCCTGCTGAACCGTCCCGAGGGCGCGAACGCCGCCGACATCCGGAACGAGCTCCAGGACTCGATGCAGGACCTCGCGTTCGTGGTCCGGACCGAGGAGAGCCTGCGGAGGATGCAGGAGATCCTCGGGGGCCTGCGCGAACGGTTCGACCACGTGTACGTGCAGGACACGGGCAAGATGTTCAACACCGAGCTGATGGAGGTCGTCGAGCTCGGGTTCCTCCTCGAATGCGCCGACGCGCTCGCGGCGGCGGCGCTCGCCCGCGACGAGAGCCGGGGCGGCCACTACCGCGAGGACCATCCGCTGCGCGACGACGCCAACTGGCTCAGGCACTCCCTCGCCTACCGGGACGACGACGGGTCGATCCGGCTCGAGCACAAGCCCGTGAAACTGGGACCCTACGTACCCATGGAACGGAAGTACTGATGGCCGCGACCGCCTCGGACGGGCTCGGCGAGATCCTCGAGGGTTCGGACCTGCGCGCCGCCGGCGCGGACCACAAGGTCACGCTCACGCTCAGGATCCGCCGCTACAACCCCGAGGTCCGCGGCGAGGAGTCGTGGTGGGACGAGTTCGAGATCCAGGCTGACCCCGACGACCGGCTGCTCGACGCGTTGCACCAGGTCAAGTGGTACCACGACGGGACCCTGGCGCTCCGGCGCTCGTGCGCGCACGGCATCTGCGGTTCGGACGCGATGATGATCGACGGCAAGAACGCCCTCGCGTGCAAGGTGATCGTCCGCGACGTGGCGCCGAAGGTCACGGTCGAGCCGATCCGCGGCCTGCCCGTCCTGAAGGACCTGATCGTCGACATGGAGCCGTTCTTCGCCGGCTACCGCTCGGTGCTCCCCTTCCTGATCAACGACTCGGGCGAACCCGACACCGAACGCCTCCAGTCGCCCGAGGAGCGCCACAAGTTCGACGACACGACCAAGTGCATCCTGTGCGCCGCGTGCACGACCTCATGCCCGATCTTCTGGGGTGACGAGGAGTACATCGGTCCCGCGGCGATCGTGAACGCGCACCGGTTCATCTACGACTCGCGGGACGAGGGCGCCAAGGAGCGCCTGGAGGTCCTGTCCGAGAAGACCGGCGTCTTCCGCTGCCGGACGACGTTCAACTGCACGGAGGCGTGCCCTCGCGGCATCGAGGTGACCAAGGCGATCCAGGACGTCAAGCGCTCGATCCTGTTCGACCGCTTCTGAGTCGCCCGGCACCTACCCGGCTCGACCGCCCCGAGGCCGGACGCCCGGTAGGGTTCGGCCGTGGCGCACCTGGTGACACTCATCCCCGGCGACGGCATCGGGCCCGAGGTCTCCGAGGCGACCCGGCGCGTGCTCGACGCGACGGGCGTCTCGATCGATTGGGTCGTCGAGGAGGCGGGTGCCGAGGTCCTCGCGCGCGAGGGCACCACGCTCCCCGAACGCGTCCTGGACCGGATCCGCGACTCACGGGTGGCGATCAAGGGCCCGATCACGACCCCGGTCGGCTCGGGGTTCCGCAGCGTCAACGTCGAGCTGCGGCAGACGCTCGACCTGTTCGCGGCGGTCCGACCCTCGCGGTCGCTCGCGGGACTGCCGACTCGCTACCCCGATGTGAACCTCGTCGTGATCCGCGAGAACACCGAGGACCTGTACCAGGGGATCGAGTTCGAGAAGGGTACGCCCGAGGCGCTCGAGCTCCGGGAGGAGCTGCGACGGCTCTCGGGACGGGAGTTGCGTGAGGACTCCGGGTTCACGGTCAAGCCGATCTCGGTGACCGGCGCGCGGCGGATCGTGCGGTTCGCGCTCGAGTACGTCCGCGCGCATGGCCGGCGGAAGGTGACCCTCGGCCACAAGGCGAACATCATGCGGTTCTCCGACGGGCTGTTCCTGTCGATCGGGCAGATCGAGGCCGAGGGGCACCCGGAGGTGTGGTTCGAGGAGACGGAGATCGACCAGCTCTCGATGCGGCTGGTGCGGGAGCCCTCCGCGTTCGATGTCCTGCTGCTGCCGAACCTGTACGGCGACATCATCTCGGACCTGTGCGCCGGGCTGGTCGGCGGGCTCGGCCTGGCGGCCGGCGCGAACCTCGGGTGGGAGTACGCGGTGTTCGAGCCCGTCCACGGCAGCGCACCCGACATCGCCGGCAAGGGCGTCGCGAACCCGATCGCGATGATCCTGTCGGGCGCGATGCTGCTGCGCCACGTGAAAGAACCGGCGGCGGCCGAGGCCGTCGAGCGCGCGGTCGACCGGGTGCTCGAACGCGGCGACGTGCGCACCCCCGACCTCGGCGGCTCCTCGTCGACCGACGAGGTCGCCGCGGCGATCGATCGGGAGCTCTCGGCGTGAGCGGCAAGGCCGTCCGGCGGCGTACCGACGTCCTCGTTGCGCTCGCGGGACTCGCGCTCTTCGTGCCGTGCGCGCTGATCGCCTCGGACGGCACGGTCGGGCCCGTGGAGCTCGCGGTGTTCCACGCGATCAACGGGCTGCCCGAGGCCCTGTCGCCGGTCATGCAGTGGGTGCAGTGGCTGGGCGTCCTCGCGGTCGGTCCGATCGCCGCCGTCGGCGCGGCCCTGTTCCGTCGGTGGCGGCTCGCGCTCGCCTGCCTCCTGGTCACGCTCGAGAAGCTCGTGTTCGAGCGCATCGTGTGGCAGCTCGTCGAACGCTCCCGACCGGGCAAGACGATCGCCGACGCGATCGTCCGCGGCGACACGCCGATGACCGGGGCTTCGTTCGTCTCCGGCCACGTGATCCTGGTGACGGGGCTCGCGTGGGTCCTCACGCCGTACCTGCGCGGCGCCTGGCGGGCGCTCCCGTGGGTCGTGGTCGGGCTGGTGGCGTTCGCACGCGTCTACCTGGGGGCGCACGCGCCGCTCGACGTGCTCGGCGGCTTCGCGCTCGGCCTGGTGGCCGGCGGCATCGCGAACGTGATCGTCGGCCTCGAGCTCCGAACTGCCGGCGTCGCCGACCACGCCGGCGTGCGCTACGGGTAGCGGCTCAGTGGTGGTGCGGATGCGGCTCGGAGCCCGGACCGGGTTCCCCAGGTGGGAGCTGTCAACAGCCGGGTTCGCCGTGGTGACCGCAGCACTGCGCCCGTGAGAACGTCGCATGGAACCGGTTGCGGATCGTGAGGCGGAGCTTGGTCAACATCGGAGCGTCGTACTCGTGCCAGTTCGTGAAGAAGTTCCGGATGTGTCGCTTCGCCTCGGACCAGAACCGGCGCATCAGCCTCCTCCGTTCTTGCCGGCCCACTCGTCCGTGGACACGTGGAGCGACTCGGGGAGCAGCTCGTTCTTCCGCCACGGCTTGACGGTCTCGCCGTAGAAGTCGCGGCCCTCGCAGTCGTTGACCACCCACACCGGGAAGTCGTCGAGCTCCATCCGGCGGATCGCCTCGGTCGCGAGGTCCTCGAACGCGATGACCTCCTGCGAACGCACGGTGAGCGCCGCGAGGGCCCCCCCGCCTCCGAGCGCGGCCATATAGACGGCGGTGTGCTCCTTCAGCTCCCCGCGGATCGCGGGTCCGCGACCGCCCTTGCCCATGATCCCCTTCAACCCGAGCTCGAGCAGCCGGGGGGTCCACTTGTCCATCCGGCTCGCGGTCGTCGGACCCGCCGAACCCGTCACGTGCCCGGGACGCTCCGGCGTGGGCCCCACGTAGTAGACGATCTGGCCGGCGATGTCGAAGGGGAGCTCCTCACCCCGGTCGAGCATCTCGACCATCCGCTTGTGCGCCGCGTCGCGCGCGGCGTAGACGGTCCCGCGCACCAGCACGACGTCGCCGATCTTCAGCTCGCGGACGTCCTCGTCCGACAGGGGCGCCTCGATCCGCTTGCGTCCGTCGTCCAGGACCTCGACCGTCACCTCAGATCACCCTCGAACCCGTCCGGTGGGCGTGGCACTCGATGTTCACGGCGACCGGCAGCGACGCGATATGGGTCGGCATCGTCTCGACGTGGACGGCGAGCACCGTCTGCGTGCCGCCGAGCGCCTCGGGCCCCAGGCCCAGCGCGTTGCACTTCTCGTAGAGCTCGGCCTCGAGCTCGGCGATCTGCGGGTCGGAGCTCGGCTGCCCGACCTTGCGCATCAGCGCCCGCTTGGCGATCACGGCCGACATCTCGAAGTTGCCGCCGATCCCCACGCCGACGATCCCGGGCGGGCAGGCGTTCGGTCCCGACTCGGCCACCGCCTGCAGGACGAACTCCTTGGCCCCCTCGAGCCCGTCGGCGGGCTTGAGCATCGCGTGCTTGCCCATGTTCTCCGAGCCGGCCCCCTTGGCGTCGACCTGGATCCGGATCTGGTCGCCCGGGACGACCCGCGTGTGGATGAACGCGGGCGTGTTGTCGCCGGTGTTCCGGCGTTCGAACAACGGGTCGCGAACGATCGAACCGCGCAGGTACCCGTCGCCGTACCCTTGCCGAACGCCCTCGTTGACAGCTTCATACAGATCGGCACCTGTGACGTGCACGTCCTGGCCGAGGTCGAGGAAGATCACCGTGTAGCCCGTGTCCTGGCAGTAGGGATACTCCCCCTCCGCGGCCAGCTCCTGGTTGCGGATCAGGAGATCGAGCACCTGCCGTCCGAGCGGCGACTCCTCCAGCTCTCGGGCGCGCCTGACCAGCCGCACCATCTCCTCGGGGACCTTGTAGTTGATCTCGATGCAGAGATCCCGGACGACCCGAGTGATCTCCGCCGCATCGATCTCGCGTGGTTCGGCCATGGCACGGCCATGCTAACCGCGGTGCTTCCGGGCGTCCGGTGCGGGTGAGAGGATGCCGCGATGGCCTCGGGCATCACCTCCACGGTTCGTCCCACCGGCCTCCGGCTCGCGGGCACCGCGTGTGTCGCGCTCGGGGCGATCGCGGCCGGCGTGGGGGCCACGCGCGAGTGGGCGACGATCGGGTTCAAGGCCGACGTCCAACACGCGGCGGACGTCTCGGTGCACGGGATCGACGTGTGGGAGGGCAAGTTCGTGCTCTTCGCGGCCGTAGCCACGCTCCTGGTGATGCTCGCGATGCGGATCTCGGGCTCGCGCGGGACGCGGCGCGGGCTGGCGATCGCCCTGATCGTCCTCGGGGCGCTCTGCGTCGCCCTCCCGGGTGCCGACGCGGTCCGCGCGAAGGACCGCTTCGGCGGCGTCGAGGGCGTGGACCGGCTCGCGAAGACGCTTTCGGTGCAGGTCGGGCTCCCGGAGCACGTGGTACGCGAGCGCCTTAGGGATCTGCTCGCGGAGGACCTCCGCGTCGAGATCTCGGCGGGGCTGTGGATCACCGTGGCCGGCGGCGTCCTGCTCGTCGCGGGCGGCATCCTCGGTCTCGTGTGGGTGCGCCGCGACGGCGCGAACGCGACCGTCCCGGTCGAGAGCGATCCCGGCTAGAGGGTGGCGAGATCCGCGCACTTGGCGCGGATGCCCTCGGCGGCCGCACGGAGCGAGGCCAGCTCATCGTCGTTCAGGTCGAGCTCGACGATCTCGGCCACGCCGGCGCCCGAGAGGTTCACCGGCACGCCGACGTAGACGCCGTCGATGCCGTACTGGCCCGTGCACCACGCGCAGACCGGGAGCGGCGAGTCGATGTGGCCGGAGATCGCCTCGACCATCCGCGTGGCCGAGGCCGACGGGGCGTAGTACGCGCTCCCCTTCTTCAGGAGCCCCACGATCTCGGCGCCGGCGTCGCGCGTCCGCGCATAGAGACGCTCGAGCGTCGCGTCGTCGGCGAGCTCGGTGAGCGGCTTCCCGTCCACGGTCGCGTGGCGAGGCAGCGGCACCATCGCTTCCCCGTGGGAGCCGAGCGTCATCGCCTCCACCACCAGCGGCGAGACGCCGAGCTCCTCGGCGATGAACGCGCGCAGACGCGCCGAATCCAGGACGCCCGCCATCCCCATCACCCGTTCCTTCGGGAAGCCCGAGACGTCGGCCGCGAGGAAGGTCATCTCGTCGAGCGGGTTCGTCACGACGATGATGATCGCGGTCGGCGACCCGGGGACGAAGCGCTCGACCACGTCGCGGACGATCCCGGCGTTCTTGCCGAGCAGGTCCATCCGGCTCATCCCTGGCTGGCGCGGGAACCCCGCCGTGATCACGACGACGTCCGATCCGGCCGTGTCGGCGTAGTCGTTCGTGCCGATCACGTTCGGCTCGAACCCGACGACCGGGGCCGACTGCCGCATGTCGAGCGCCAGCCCCTGTGGCAGACCCTCCACGATGTCGATCAGGACGACCTCGGCCAGTCCGCGTTCGACCAGCCGCATCGCGGTGGTCTGTCCGACGAACCCGCTTCCGACGACGGTGACCCGCATCCGTGTGCTCCTTCGCTTCGAGGCGGCGACATCCTATCCGCGCGAACCACGGCCGTCGGCGGCCGGGGCGTTACTCGCGGCGGCTCGTGAGGTAGGCGCCCGCGAGCACGAGACCGGTCCCGACGAGCGAGATCGCCGCGATCGTCTCGTCCTCGAACACCACACCGAGCACGATCGCCACCACGGGAAGGAAGTAGATCGCGACGGACCCGCGGGTCGCGCCGACGCGACCGACCAGCGTGGTCATCGCCACGAACGCCCACCCCGTCCCGAAGAACCCGAGCGCGACCACCGCGAGCGTGCTCGACCACGCGAATCCCGAGCTCGGCAGCGAGACGAGCGCGGCCGGCGCGAGCAGGACGAGCGCGACCATCTGTGCCCGCAGGAGCACCGGCAGCGCCCCGTACCGTTGCTGGAGCGGGACGGCGATGTTGACGGCGACCCCGTAGCAGAGCACCGCGAGCAGGACGAGCGAGGCGCCGAGCGCCGTCGCGTCCGCGTCGCGCGTCGCCGGCCAGAGCACGCCAATGACGCCGACGAAGCCGACGGCGATACCGACCAAGAGTCGGCTGGCCGGCAGTCGCCGCAGCAGGATCGCGGCGGTGACTGCCGCGAAGATCGGGACGGCGCCGTTGAGCATCCCGGCGAGCGAGGAGTCGATCCACTGCTGCCCGATCGGGAACAGCAGCAGCGGCGCGGCCATCCAGACGACCCCGAGCAACGCCACCCGGGGCAGGTCGCTCCGGTCGACGGGGCGATGGGACCCGCGCAGCAGCGAGAGCGTGAGCGCCCCGACAGCAACCCGCCCGAACGCGATCACCCCCGGCCCGAAGTGCTCCAGGCCGATCTCGATGAACAAGAAGGACGAGCCCCACATCGCCGCGATCGCGGCGAGCAGCCCCCACTCCTGCGGCCCGAATGCCTCCCGCCTCGTCCCCTGGGCCGTCTCGATCAGTGGCCGTCTGCTCATGTCGGTCTCCCTGCTGCCCCAGGACAGTCCCTCGCTCGTGCGAACCCACCTCGGGCCCTCAGCCTTCCCAACGCGCCGACGACGGTCATCGTGAGACGAGCTCCTGGATGACCGCGTCCCGGACCTGGGTCGTGGTCGCGGCGTTCGGGTCGTCGCGCGTCGGCCGGAGGTCGTAGGTGACGGTCCGGCCCTCGGCGATGACCGCCGCGACCGCCGCCTCGAGCCGGTCTCCCGCGTCGGTCTCGCCGAGGTGGCGCAGCAGCATGGCGCCGCAGAGCATCAGCGCCATCGGGTTAGCGCGGTTCAGTCCGCGGTAGCGCGAGGCGGTGCCGTGGGTCGCCTCGAAGACCGCGTAGGCGTTACCGAGGTTCACCCCGGGCGCCACGCCGAGCCCGCCGACGATCCCCGCGCACAGGTCCGAGAGGATGTCGCCGTACAGGTTCGGCAGCACCAGCACGTCGTGGTCCTCGGGACGCTGGACGAGCTGCATCGCCAGGTTGTCGATGATCCGGTCCTCGAACGCCACATCCGGGTACTCCCGGGCCACCTCGTGGGCGGCCTCCAGGAACAGCCCGTCGGAGAACTTCATGATGTTGGCCTTGTGCCCCGCCGTGACTTTCCGGCGCCCGTTCGCCCTCGCGTGCTCGAACGCGAACCGCGCGATCCTCGTGCTCGCGGTCTCGCTGATCGCCTTGATCGACAGCCCGGATTCCTCCCGGATGCGCTTGCCGGTCGCACGTTCGATGAACGCCATCAGCTCCGTCGTCTGCGGCGCCCCCTGCTCGAACTCGATCCCCGTGTACGAGCCTTCCGTGAGCTCGCGGATGACCACGATGTCCGCGCGTTCGTAGCGGGACCGCACCCCCGGATACAGCGTGCACGGACGCACGGCCGCGTACAGGCCGAGTGCGACCCGCAGCCCGACGTTCACGCTGCGGAAGCCGGCCGGGGTGCCGAGCGGCCCCTTCAGCGCGACGCGGTGGGTCCGGATCGACTCGATCACCCGGGCCGGAAGGGGCGTGCCCTCGGCCTCGATCACCGAGAGCCCCGCGGGCTGGAGGTCCCACTCGATCTCCACGCCGGTGGCCTCGATCGCCAGGCGAGCGGCGTCGACGAGCTCGGGGCCCGCCCCGTCGCCGGGGATCAGCGCGATCCGATACACGGTCACGCCCGGGATTGTGATGGGATGATGGGCGGAGCGACCATGCCGAACCGACGGAGCGTGCGGTGACCGACCGAGGCCTTCGCGAGATCGTGGCAGCCGAGACACGGCTGTCCGACATCGACGGGCAGGCCGGCCGTCTGTGGTACGTGGGGTACGACATCCACGACCTGGCCGGACGCACGTCCTACGAGGAGGTCGTGCACCTGCTCCACGAGCTCCGCCTGCCGAACCAGGCCGAGCTGGACACGCTCCACGACTTCATGGTCGAGGAGCGCGAGGTCTCGAAGTTCCTCCAGGACCTGATGCCCACGCTCGCGCAGCAAACCTCGCCGATGTCGATGCTCCGCACGAGCGTCTCGGCCGCCTCGGCGTACGACCCGGACGGGTGGGACGACTCGCCGGAGGCCGACCATCGCAAGGCGCTGCGGCTGATCGCCAAGACCCCGACCCTCCTCGCGATGTACCACCGGTTGCGGACGGGTCAGGAGCTCGTGCCGCCGAACACGAAGCTCCCCCATGCAGCGAACTTCCTCCACATGCTGCTCGGCCTCGAGCCGTCCCAGGAGGACGCGGAGGTGATCGACACGACGTTCGTGCTCTACGCCGACCACACGATGAACGCCTCGACGTTCACGGCGCGGATCGTGGCCTCGACGCTGGCCGACATGTTCTCGGCGATCACCGCGGCGATCGCCGCGCTCAAGGGACCGCTGCACGGCGGCGCCAACGAGGAGTCGATGAAGATGCTCGAGGAGATCGGCTCGCCCGACCGCGCCGAGGCCTACGTGCGAGACAAGCTCGAACGCCACCAGAAGGTGATGGGGTTCGGTCATGCCGTGTACAAGACGATGGATCCGCGAGCGGTCGTGCTCAAGCGCCTGTCGAAGGAGACCGGCGAGCGCCACGGCGACACGTCCTGGTACGAGATCTCAGAGGCGATCGAACGCACCGTCTCCGAGCAGAAGGGCCTGTTCCCCAACGTCGACTTCTACGCCGCGAGCGTGTACCACACGCTCGGCATCCCGACCGATCTCATGACGCCGATCTTCGCGCTCGCGCGCATGGCCGGCTGGACGGCGCACGTCCGCGAACAGTATGCGGACAACCGCGTGATCCGGCCCGGTTCGGAGTACATCGGACCCCGCGACCAGTCGTGGGTTCCGATCGACGAGCGGTAGCTCGGCTAGGCCGGGACCGGAGGCGGTGGAGGTGGCGGTGCCGGCGACTGCGCGCCACCCGCAGAAGCGGAATCCCAGACACGGTTGAGGTGCTCCTGCACGTACGCCGCCATCCCGAACCAGATCACGAGCGCCAAGATCACGACGAGCGCCGGCGAGACCTGCGACTGGATCCCACGCTGCTCCTGCATCTGGACGATGTGGTTCGAGGTGTTGTAGTAGGCGATGAACGGCGGGACGATCAGCAGGAAGCCGGGGATCACGGCCAGCAGCGAGCGGGACGGGCTGATCGTCTGGTCGCCGGTGTAGAGCAGGATCTCCTCGTTCGCCTTGTAGTACCAGTACAGGCCATAGATCCCGAGCGTGATGATCGTGAGCCCCAGTACCCCGAGCGGGTTGCGTTTCAGGTAACTCTGTCCTTGGATCGTCACGGTCTCCGCCATCGTTCCTCCTCGTTGGGTTGCTTGGCGAGTCTACGCGGAGGGGAGAGCGGGTCGTGGGAGCAGCCCGGCCCCCTCGATCACACGGCGAACGGCCTCCTCGCGCCCCAGACCCATCACATGCACGCCCGAGACGCCCTGCATCGCCTGGAGCCCCGAGACGATGTTGACGCACTGGGCGGTCCCCAGGGCCTCGGCCTCGGGCCCGGCGTCCTCGAGTGCGCGCACCAGGCCGTTTGGAACGTGGACGCCCGGCAGGTGCTCGTTCATGTACCGGGCCTGCTTCGCGCTCCGAAGGGGCGCAACGCCGACGAACACGGCCGCCCGTTCGAACACGCCGCGCGGGCGGACGATCTCGGCCCACTCGGCCAGCCGGTCAAGGTCGTAGGCGATCTGGGTCATGACGAACCCGGCGCCCGCGTCCAGCTTGACCTCGAGACGGGCAGGGTCGTAGCGCTTGACCAGCGGGCTGTCGGCCACGCCGACGAAGTAGCGGGGCGCCGGGTCGATCTCGGCGCCCGAGGGGAGCCGAGACTCTTCGCGCAGCCTCGCAGCGAGCGACATCAGCTCGAGCACCCCGAGGTCGTTCACCGCGGCGGCGTCGGGCGCGTCCCCCACCGACAACGGGTCGCCGGTGAGACACAGGAGGTTGCGGGCGCCGAGTGCCCACGCGCCGAGCAGGTCGGCCGCGATCGCGAGCCGGTTCCGGTCCCGGACCGTGAGCTGGAGCGTGGGTTCGAGACCGGTCCTCGCCACGATCGCCGCGCCGGCGACCGGCGACATGTGCGCGCTCGCCGTCGGGTTGTCCGTGACGTTCACGGCGTCGGCGTATCCGACGAGCTCGCGCGCCTGGCGCTCGACCGGTTCGGGGTCGCTCGACCTAGGGGGGACCACCTCGGAGGTGACGCCGAAGCGGCGCGAGCGCACGAGCGCCTCGAGCCGGCTCGCCGATCCGCTCAATGCTGCTCGGAGAGCTTCTCGGCCGCGGAGACCGTGTTGAGCAGGAGCATCGCGGTCGTCATGGGGCCGACGCCGCCCGGGACCGGCGTGATCATCCCCGCGACCTCCTTGACCTCGTCGAACGCCACGTCGCCGACGAGCCCGTGCTCGGTCCGGTGCACGCCGACGTCGACGACGACCGCGCCCGGCTTGATCATGTCGGCGGTGACGAGCTGCGGTCGCCCGGTCGCGGCGACCAGGATGTCGGCGCGTCGCGTGTGCTCCGCGAGGTCGCGCGTCTTGACATGGCACACCGTCACGGTCGCGTTGCCGCGGATCCAGTCCTGGGCGAGCAGGATCGACAGCGGCGCCCCGACGAGGTCGCCGTACCCCGCCACCACGATCTCGGCGCCCTCGAGCTCGACGCCGGAGCGGAGCAGCAGCTCGACGATCCCGTAGGGGGTCGCGGGCGGGAACGACGGCTCGCCGCGTACCATCAGCCCGACGTTGAGCGGGTGCAGGCCGTCGACGTCCTTGCGCGGATCGATCGTGGTCTGGACCGCGAGCTCGCTGATGTGTCTCGGCAGCGGGAGCTGCACGATGATCCCGTGGATCTCGGGGTCGCGGTTCAGCCGCCGGATCGTCGCGAGGAGCTCCCCTTCGGTGATGAACCCCGGCATGTCCACCTGCTCCGAACGCATCCCGACCTCGGAGCAGGCCTTGTGCTTGGCTCCCACGTAGATCCGCGACGCCTCGTCGGCGCCCACGAGCACGGCCGCGAGCCCCGGCTGGATCCCGCGGTCGACGAGCGCCATGGCCCGCTCGGCCACCTGCGCCTTGATCTGCGCGGCGATCGCCCTGCCGTCCAGGATCGTTGCGGTCACGGGCGAATCCTACCGACGGTCCGGGTGGTTAACCGGGAGGAACGGTTGAGCCCACGACCGCCGGTCACGCCGTCGAGATCACCCACAGGTGCGTTTCACCCTCGTCCTCGATCTCGTCGGCCTCGAGGAGTTGGAAGCCGGCTTCCCGTAGGAGCTTCCGGTTGGAGTCGCCATCGAAGTGGCTCCAGTACATCGGGGCGCCGTAGAAGTCCTGCACGTGCTCGGCGAGGTTGTCGCCGCTCCCGAGCGTCCCCGCGAAGACGCCGCCCGGCCTGACCCACCCATGGATCCGAGCGAACACGGCAGGGTGGAACGCGCGCGGCACGTGGATCAACGTCCAGAACGCCACGACCGCGTCGAACGACCGCGGCGCGAACGCGACGTCCGTCATATCTGCCCGCACGAGCGTGGCGTCCGGTGCGTTCCGCCTCGCGAGCCCGAGCTGCCCCGAGGAGCGGTCCACTGCGACGACACGGGCATGTCTCGTGAGGTCGGCGGTGACGAGCCCTGCTCCGCATCCCAGATCCAGGACGGTCCCTCCCTCGGGGATGCGCTCGAGCACGCGCGCGAGGAAGGTCCGGAAGTACGTCTGCGGACCGCGACCCGCGCGGATCGCGTCCGCGTAGCGTTCGGCGATCGCGTCGTACCCCGATTCGACGATGTCGCGGGGATCGTCGGGCATCCGCTCAGTGCCGGAAGTGTCGACGCCCCGTCACGACGACGGCAATGCCTCTGGCCTCCGCCACCGCGAGCACCTCCTCGTCGCGGATCGAGCCCCCGGGGTGGATGACGGCCTTCACCCCAGCGTCCGCCGCGACCTCGACCGCGTCGGGGAACGGGAAGAACGCGTCGCTCGCCATCACCGAGCCCTTCGCCCGGTCCCCCGCCTTGCGGACGGCGAGCACCGAGGCGTCCACCCGCGACATCTGCCCGGCCCCGACACCGACCGTCGCCAGGTCTCGCGCGAACACGATCGCGTTCGACTTAACGCGCATCGAGACGATCCACGCGAACCGCAGGTCGCGCCATTCGTCCTCGGTGGGCTGCCGCTTCGATACGACCTCCAGCTCGGCCCCGCTCTCGGGTGCCGCGTCGGCGTCCTGGACGAGCGCGCCCCCGTGCAGCACCCGCACGTCGAGGCCACCGGGTTCGGGCAGCGGGGCTCGGACCACGCGCAGCCCCTTGCGTTCCGCGAACGCCCCGAGCGCCCCGTTGGTGAACGACGGAGCGACGACGACCTCGGTGAACACGTCGGCCATCGCCCGCGCCGCGTCCTCGTCCGCCTCGCGCCCGAACGCCACGATCCCCCCGAACGCGCTCACCGTGTCCGAGTCGAACGCCGCCGCGTAGGACGCCGCGGGCGAACCCTGGACGGCCGCGCCGCAGGGGTTGTTGTGCTTCACGATCACCGCGGCCGGCCCGAGGCGTTCGAGGTCGGCCGCGAGCGTGAGTGCTGCGTCGACGTCCAGCCAGTTGTTGAACGACATCTCCTTGCCCTCGACGAGCACGTCCGCGCCGCCGAGCACCCCAGGCGCGCCCGCACCCCGGTACAGCGCTCCGTGCTGGTGCGGGTTCTCGCCGTACCGCAGATCTGCCACCTTCTCGAACGCGAGCCCGACGAACGTCGGCATCGCCGCGTCGTCCGAGGCGAACCACCCGGCGACCGCAGCGTCGTACGCCGCGGTGTGCGCGAACGCCTCGGCGGCCAGGTCGCGCCGCTGCTCCAGCGACAGACCACCATCGGCCCGGATGGCCTCGACAACCCCGGCGTAGCGAGACGGGCTGACGACGACGCCGACCGAGGCGAAGTTCTTCGCGGCCGCACGGACCATCGCCGGGCCGCCGATGTCGATCTTCTCGATCACGTCGCCCTCGGCGGCACCGCTGGCCACCGTCTCGCGGAACGGATACAGGTTCACGATCACCAGATCGAACGGCTCGATCCCCTGGTCGGCGAGCTGGGTCTCGTGCTCTGGCTTGCGACGGTCGGCCAGGATGCCCGCATGGATCCTCGGGTGCAGCGTCTTCACGCGACCGTCGAGCATCTCGGGGAACCCGGTGACCGTCTCCACCGGCGTCACCGCGATCTCGGCGGCCGCGATCGTCGCCGCGGTCCCGCCGGAGGAAACGAGCTCCACGCCGAGCGCCGAGAGCTGGCGCGCCAGCTCGACGACCCCGTCCTTGTCGAAGACGGCGACGAGCGCTCGCCGGACCGGACGGACGTCGGTCATCGCGGCACCTCCTGCAGGACGCGAACCGTGCGGCCCTCGACCACCACCCGACCTTCGCCGAGCGCCCGGACAGCGGCGGGCAGCAGCCGGTGCTCCACCTCGTGGATGCGCTCCTCGAGCGCCTCCCAGTCGTCGTCCGGACGGACCTCCACCGCTTCCTGGAACACCACCGGGCCGTGGTCGACCTCCTCGTCGACCAGGTGCACGGTAACCCCGGTCAGCTTGACGCCCCACGCGAGCGCGTCGGCGACCGCGCGGGTCCCGGGGAACGCCGGGAGCAGTGCCGGATGCACGTTCAGGATCCGGTCGCGGAACGCACCCACGAGCTCGGGACCCACGATCCGCATGAAGCCCGCGAGCACGACCAGGTCGATCGCCCGCTCGCGCAGGGCCTCGACGAGCGCGTGATCGAACGCGGCTCGATCCGCGGAGCTCGCCGGGTCGACGTGCACCGCCTCGACGGACCGAGACCGCGCACGGTCGAGCGCCTTCGCATCACCCCGATCGCTGATCGCAAGGACCACCCACCGGTCGACGATCGGATCGTCCAGGAGCGCTTGTAGGTTGGTTCCGGCTCCCGAAGCGAGGACGGCCACCCGAGCGGTCACGTCGCGCACGCTAGGGAGGCGAGCCGGACCCGTCAACCGCGACGGGTGTGACGGTACCCTTCGGTCGTGCCACCGGACGAACGCTCGTCGAAGGTGCTCGACCGATGTGACCGCCACCCGGGGAGCCCGGCGGTCGCGCGGTGTGACGGTTGCGGACGCCCGATGTGCCTCGCGTGCTCGACGCCGGTTCGAGGAGAGAACTTCGGGACCGAGTGCCTCGCGGACGTCCTCGGCCCCGGCGCCGAGACGACGGACCCGGCGAGACCGAGCCCGGACCGCGGGATCAGGACGTTCGCGCTCGCCGCGTTCGGGGTGGCCGTCCTCGCCACCGCGCTGCCGTGGAGCCGATTCGGCCCGGGTTCGGACGTGTTCGGCGCATGGACCCGGAGCGGCCACTGGTCGCTGGTGGCCGCCCTCGCGGCGATCGCCGGGCTCGCGCTCACCGGCGCGAGGCTCGTGTCCCGCCTGCGAGAACCCGCGTGGGACGTGACGATCGCTGGTCTGGGGGCGCTGGTGATGGTCGCGTCGTTGCTCTCGGTGCTGTTCCCGCCGGCGTTCTCGCGTCCGTGGCTCGGACCCTGGTTCGCGGTCGCGGCGGGCGCCGTCGCTTGCGGGACCTCGATCCTGGCCGCCAGGACCGTTCGCCAGACAAGTGCCGGAGACATTTGACTCGGCAGCAGGCTCGGTGTTCGATAGGCCCGGCTCGGGGAGCCGCGAGTGGCGCGGGGAGCCCAGAAAGGAGCATGCATGTCGCAATCTGGTGGATTCGACATGTCGAAGATGTCCACGGCCCACAAGATCCTATTGGGAGCCGGCATCCTGTACATCATCGATGTGTTCCTACCGTGGCAGCGCGTCTGCTTCGACCTGGGGATCCCCGGGGCGAGCGGGTGCACTTCGGCCAGCGGTGCATCGGGCATCGGGGTCCTGAACCTCCTGCTGGCGATCGCGCTCGTTGCGTGGGAAGGCATGAGCCTCGCGAACGTCGACATCAATGCGCCTCGTGCGCTGATCAGCGCGGGTCTCGCGGCCCTGATCGTGCTCTTCACGATCCTCAAGATCCTCGTGGACAGCGAATCGATCTACCTGTTCGCCTGGATCGGGCTCATCCTCGCTCTGGTCATCGGGTACGGCGGGTGGATGCGCTGGCAGGAACACCAGGCCGCGGGTGGTGGCATGGGCGGGAGCAGCACCGGCGGCACCGCTCCCCCTCCGATGCCGGGGGGCCCACCGGCTTGATGCGGTGAGTTCCGACCGAACGTGACGAAAGGCCCGGCGATCGCGCCGGGCCTTTTCGTGTTGCCGGCCTCGATCAGGCTTCGATCTCGGGGCCTCGCTCCGACGTACGATGCGGTGACACCGTGAAGCGATGCCCGTTCTGCGCCGAGGAGATCCAGGACGAAGCGATCAAGTGTCGCTTCTGCGGGAGCATGCTGAACGAAGGTCTGCCCGCTCCCCCGTCGGATCAGGCTCCACCCGCCGGCGACGAGGCGCTGCAGTTCACCCATTCGGGCTCGAGGTACCTCCTGGGGTACGGGCGCGACTTCTTCGGGATCTGGGACCGCCAGGGCGGTCAGGCTCCGGTCTCGCGGTATCCGAGGACCGACGACGGGTGGCGGTCGGCGTGGCTGTCGTTCTCCGCGACGGAGCCGCAGAGCGCTGAGGTCGGCATCGGGGCAGGGTCGAGCGCCCTGTCGACGCCCTCGTCGCCCAGTGTCTGGACGCCGCCGGTTGCGCCCAAGCGCCGAGTGAACGGGGCCTGGTGGCTCCTCCCGATCCTCATGGGGTGGGTGGGCGGGCTGATCGCCTGGCTCGTGAACAAGGACGCCGATCCCAAGGTCGCCCGATCGATGCTCATCACGGGGATCGCGATCAGCGCGGTCGTGGTCATCCTGATCGTGTCCGCCCCGCCGTCCACCCCCTGAACCCCCCCGTCGCGCCTCCGAGCGCGCCGCCCGCCACACCCCAGGCGAGGGCGAACAGCGTCCCCGTGACCGGGTCGGGACCGATCCACAGGTGGCCACCACGACCGAGGGACCCGGCGGTCGTGCCGTACGACAGCGTGATAGAGGACAACACACATGCCGCGAGCATCGCGACGGCGAAGACCACCCCCGCCGCCGAGCCCACCGCCGCCGCCCCCGCACCCGAACGCCCCGACGCGGATCCGGCCCATCGGCCGCCGGCGATCGTCGCGATCGCCGGGACGAGCAGGAACGCGAGGTATGCCGCCGGCGCGTCCCCGAACGCCACCTCGCCGCTCGACGCCACGAACGAAGGGAACCGGCGGTAGCACAGGAAGTCCGCGCGTTCGCTCCCCCTCACCGCGTCGCACCCGCCCTCGGCGGGTACCAGGGTCCAGATGGCTTCGTTCGGCGAGAGCGCGAGGTGATGGGCGAGGATGGCGGTCCCCCGCCCGGGCCGTTCGAATACCGTGTCGAAGTACCGAGCCGTCGACGGCGTCGCCAGCGTGACGGGTTGGTCCGGTTGCACGATGCCGGCCACGAACAGCCCGGCGTACGAGAGCCCGATCGCGAACAAGAACATGCGCCACCCGCCGCCGAGCACGGCCCGGGCGAGCACCGCCGACGGGCGTTCGCGCGCGGACGATGCCCATGACCACATCCCGCCCGACGCCCCCGCGAGCGCCGCGAGGACGAACGGGAACACGATCGCTTGCCACGGGGACAACGAGACGCGAACCCCCCCGCTCACGAACGACCCGAGCTCGACCGGCTCGTCGAACCGCACGAGGAGCGCGACGAGCACCACCGGCGGCGCGTAGCCGAACGCGACCCGCGCGCCGGTCAGCCCTCGAACGCTCGCCCGTCGGCCGAACGCCGAGGCACGCCCGGCCCGGAACAGTAACCACACGGCGAGCGCCGTCACCCCGAGCAACGCGACGCCGAGCTCGACGGTCGCCGAGCCACCGGCGGGAAGGTTCGCGCCGGGCAACCTCGACGCGTCGACGGCGAGATCGCCCTCGAACACCAGCGCCACGTGGTGGAACGGACCCAGGTAGAGCGCGCCTATCCGGAGGGCGCCCACGAACGACACGTTCGGGACCGCGAGCGCGAACGTCGTCACCGCGGCGAGGATCCCGATCCCTGCGATCAGCAGGAAGACCACGAACCCCCGAAGGATCGACGGTCCCCATCCGGGGTCCTCATCGGGGCCCGCCGAGCGCCGACCCGGCGGCGTCACGACAGGGCGAAGCGGACGAGCTCGGCGACCTCGGTCGGCGTTCGTCCGACCTGGACCCCGGCGGCCTCGAGCGCCTCGGCCTTGGCCACCGCCGTGCCGCTCGAACCCGTGATGATCGCTCCGGCGTGACCCATCCGCTTGCCCGGCGGCGCCGTGAAGCCGGCGATGTAGGACACGACCGGCTTGCTCATGCGCTCGGCGATGAACGCCGCGGCTCGCTCCTCGTCGTCCCCCCCGATCTCGCCGATCATCACCACGAGATCGGTCCCGTCGTCGGCCTCGAAGCGTTCGAGCGAGCCGATGAACCCGAGGCCGTGCACCGGGTCGCCGCCCATCCCCACGCACGTGGACTGGCCGACCCCTCGCTGCGTGAGCTCGTGCACGATCTGGTACGTAAGCGTCCCACTCCGACTGACGAGGCCCACCCGCCCCGGGGCGCAGATCTCGCCCGGGATGATCCCGACGTTCGCCGAACCGGGTGAGATCACGCCGGGACAGTTCGGCCCGACGAGCACCGTGTCCGTCCCGCGGAGGTACGCGCCGACCTGCGCCATGTCGCGGACGGGGATGCCCTCGGTGATGCACACGACCAGGCGGACCCCGGCGTCCGCCGCCTCGTAGATCGCCTCGGCCGCGAACCGAGCGGGCACGAAGATGAGGGAGGTGTTCGCACCGGTGGCCTCGACCGCGTCCTCCACCGTGTCGAACACCGGGATCCCCTCGACGTCCTGCCCGCCCTTGCCCGGCGTGACGCCGGCCACGACCTGGGTCCCGTACGCGCGGTTCCGCAGCGAGTGGAACGTACCCTCCGAACCCGTGATCCCCGCGACCACGACCTTCGTGCCTGCGTCGACGAGGATCGCCATCCCTACGCGGCCCCCTCGAGCGCGAGCGTGGCGGCGCGCTCGGCCGCCTCGAGCATCGTGGCGGCCGGAACGATCTTCGGATGGTTCGCCTCGGCGAGGATCTGCCGCCCCTCCTCCGCGTTGGTGCCGTCGAGCCGGACGACGATCGGCACCCGGGGCGTCACGCGTTCGAGCGCTTCCAGGATGCCTTTCGCGACGAGGTCACAGCGGGTGATGCCACCGAAGATGTTCACCAGGACGCTCCGGACGCTCGGGTCCGAGAGGATCACCTCGAGGGAGGTGGCCATGACCTCGGCGCTCGCGCCACCCCCCACGTCGAGGAAGTTCGCGGCGTCGGCTCCCGCCTGCTTCACGACGTCGAGCGTGGCCATCACCAGGCCGGCGCCGTTGCCGATGATCCCGACCTCGCCGTCGAGCTTCACGTACTGCAGCCCTGCCTCCCTCGCGCGCTGCTCGATGGGGTCGATCGGGAACGAATCGCTCAGCGCCGCGACGTCCGGCTGACGGAACAGCGCGTTGTCGTCGACCGTGACCTTCGAGTCCAGCGCCATCACCGTCCCGTCCGTCAGCAGGACCATCGGGTTGATCTCGATGAGGGTGGCGTCGGTCTGCTCGAGCACCGAGGAGGCCTCGGTCAGGATCTCCGCGGCGCCTTCACGGGCCTCGGGCGGCAGATGCCCGGTCAGGCGGCGGGCCTGGTAGGGGCGAAGGCCGCGGACGGGGTGGACGTGTACCCGGCGGATCGCCTGCGGCTTGGTCCTGGCGACCTCCTCGATCTCGATGCCGCCGTCGTTGGACACCATCGCGAGGTAGGTGCCCTCGCTCCGGTCCAGGGAGATCGCCGCGTAGAACTGCGCGGCGATGTCGACGAGACGCTCGACCAGCACGCGCGTCACTGGGGCGCCGCCGAACCCCTGCTCGAGCATCCGGGCCGCCTCGCGCGCCGCCTCCTCGGGCGAGTGGACGAGCACGACGCCGCCGCCCTTGCCGCGACCGCCCATCTGGACCTGGACCTTGACCGCGACGTGGCCCCCCAGCCGTTCGGCGGCCTCGGCCGCCTCCTGCGGCGTGCTGGCGACGGCGCGTTCGGGCAGCGGGATGCCGGCCCGTTCGAACAGGTCCTTGCCCTGGTGCTCGTAGAGATCCACTCAGGAGGCCTGGTGGTCCGAGAGACGCTCGTTGAGCCACTCGACGATCTCGCCGGTCGAGGCGCCGGGCGTGAAGATCTTCTCGATACCGGCCTCCTCGAGCTTGGGGATGTCGTCCTTGGGGATGATGCCGCCGCCGAACACCAGCACGTCGCCGGCGCCCTTCTCGCGCAGGAGCGTGACGACCTTCGGGAACAGGGTCATGTGCGCACCCGAGTGGCAGGACAGCCCGACCGCGTCGGCATCCTCCTGGATCGTGGTCTCGGCGATCTGCTCGGGCGTCTGGTGCAGACCGGTGTAGATGACCTCGAACCCGGCGTCCCGAAGACTCCGAGCGATCACCTTGACCCCGCGGTCGTGACCGTCCAGGCCGGGTTTCGCGACGATGATCCGGTGCTTGCCGGGCATGTGGGCCAGTCTATCGACGCCCCTGCGGACGCGGCTTGCCACTCGGGCTCGGCAATGGACGAGACGAGCGTGACCGAGATCTCCGACGTCCGCTGCGCACGGAGCTGGATCTGCATCGCCTACCAGGTCGACAAGCGAGGGACGGGCCGTCGGAGGTCCTCGTCTCCCGGCCCGTGAAGGACTGGTCGCCGGTTCCGAACCCCCCTTCGACGATCGCGGCGAGCACGGACTCAAAGGGTGCGCCCGACCGTTGGCGCTACTGAGGGTCGCGGAGCCAGGACGTGCCTCTGGGCGCTCTACCCACTCGAACAGCAACGAAAGGGGTAGTGCCTGCGGTGGGCTATCCAAGAACAGGCGTTCGGGCGATACTGCGCGCCCGAGCGCCTCGGATACCATGTCGAGGCCCTCGGATGCGCTATATAGGGATGCGGGGGCCTATGGTCGAGTTGGAGACGAGGCATGGCTAGGAATCCAGCGCGCCGGACGGCGATCGTCGCTGACCGTCGGCCTCTTGAGCGCAGCCTCGCCCGATTCCTCCTCGAGGAGCGCGGGCTCTTCGTGGTGGGAGAAGCGGCCACGATGGCCGATGTCTTGCTGCAGGTACAGCAACACCGACCGGACCTCGTGGTCCTGCACGAGAAGCTGGCGGAGGATCACGACCCATCCGTGATCGCCCAGATCCGTCGCGTCTCACCCCCGACGAGCATCGTGCTGTTGGCGGCGAGCCGGGCGTCGCTCTCGCCAGAGTTGCTCCTCCTCGCCGATACCGTGGTGGAGGATGGCCCGGGCTTCACGGAACTCGGAGCAGCGATCGTGGCAGGGTCGTCTGCGATGGAGGCGGCTCCCACCGGCGAGTCGGATCTCACCCCCGAACCGACCCCATACGTCAGGCCCGACCTTTCTCCGACCGCCAGACGATGGGTCGATCGTCTCCAAGGGATCGCCGTTGCGTCGATCATCGGTCTCGCCTTCATCTTCGCCCGAGACGCAACGCAATCGATCCAGCCGCAACAGGCACAGGTGCACATCGATGCGGCCTTGGCATCGCTCGACGATATCGAAGAGGCCGCGGATGCGGGGGTGACCGCTCGGATCGTGGCGTTGGCGCGCCGCGTCTTGACCGAGCGCGCACTCGCCGTCGAAGGGGGTGCCGACGTCTCGGCACTCGATGGCCGGATCGCTGCGACGTTGGTGCCATTGATGGACTCGTTGCCGCAGGACATCCAAGTTGCCCTCGAGAATATCCTCGGTGGCGTCCTGGACGACGATGGCGTGCCTCCCGTCGCGACTACACCGCCGCCCATCACCTCGCCTGCACCGAACGACGGACCCCCCCAAGGCGGCCCACCCTCCAAAACCTCTCCTCCTCCTACCCCGCAACCCGAACCGACCACGACCGAGCCTCCGACCACGACCGAACCACCGACCACGACCGAGCCTCCGACCACGACCGAACCACCGACCACGACCGAGCCGGCTGGAACGCAGGCCGGATCGCTGGTCCTCCTGCCCTCCTCTCTCACGGTCTTGCTCGCCCTATCGGGATGGGCGAGACGGCGCTCGCGCAAGTCGCCCGAACGGGACTGAGCGACAAGCCCGTCAGGTCGCCTGAGATACTCCCTACGGTCATGGCGAAACGGTTCCGGTTCCGGCCCCCGGGTCTCAAGCCGACGACGAAGATCGGGACGCTCGGCCCGTATCGGGGACGGCTCGGCCTGGCCTGGGTGATCGCCCCGATCGTCGCGGGCGCCCTGATCGTGATCGCCGGCTACCTCGTGCTCGCGAGGTGACGCTCGAGGCGTTCTGCTGGCCGCCCTCGGTCGGTCACGGCGAGCCGGCCCAGTTGTTCGTCTCTACCGACGCTCCGACCTTCGACGTCGCCGTCGTCCGTGAGGGCGCCGGGTCCGAACCCGTCTGGAGCGCCGAAGGCATCGCCGGACGATCGCACGACACGCCCGAGGACGCCTCCTCGAACGGCTGCGGCTGGCCCCCCGCGCTCGAGATCCCCGTCGGCCGTTGGCGGTCGGGATACCACGCCGTCACCGTGACCGTCGACGACGAACGCGCCGACGCGTTCCTCGTCGTTCGACCCGACCCGTCCGACCCGGCGCCGATCCTCCTCGTGCTCTCGACGACGACCTGGCACGCGTACAACGACTGGGGCGGCCCGTCGCTGTACACCGGCGGCACGCGCGTCTCGTTCGAACGCCCGCTCGCGAAGGGCTTCCTCGTCAAGCCCGAGCCGATCGGCCGGATGATGCAGCACGTTCCCGACCGGGAGGCGATGGGATTCCGCAACTGGGCGCGCCCGCTCGGCCTCTCTGAGTGGTGCGGCGGGGCCGGATGGTTCACGTACGAACGGACCTTCACCCGCTGGGCCGAGACCAACGGTTACCGCGTCGACGTCGCGATCTCGCAGGACCTTGAGGAGCACCCGGAGATCCTCGAGAGCCCGCATCTGGTGCTCGGCGTCGGCCACGACGAGTACTGGTCGTGGGGCATGCGCGACGCGTTCGATGCGTTCGTGGGGCGCGGCGGCAACGCGGCGATCCTGTCGGGGAACACGTCGTTCTGGCAGGTGAGGTTCGACCCCGGGCACCGAGGGATGACCGGCTACAAGTACCGAGCGGACGAGGACCCGATCCTGGGCACGGCGGACGAACGGTTCCTGACGGGCTGCTGGTCCGACCGCCGGGTCGGCCGCCCCGAGACCTCGACGATCGGCCTCACCTTCACGCGGGGCGGGTACTCGAGGTACGGACTCGGCGCGGCGGAGAGTTCGGGGGCCTACACGGTCCACCGACCGGAACACTGGGCGTTCGAGGGGACCGGGTCGGACTCGGGCAGGGAGTTCGGCGACGCGGACGCGATCGTCGCGTACGAGTGTGATGGCTGCGCGTTCGAGACCGGGCCCGACGGCCTCCCGGTGCCAACCGGCGTCGACGGCGCCCCCGAGGGCCTCGAGATCCTCGCCACCGCGCCCGCCCACCTGTGGGCGCAGCACGAGCAGCCGACGAGGTACGCGCACGAGCCCGGCGATCTCGAGCAGTGCTCGATGGCCGTCTTCGGCGACGCAGGCCCGGAGCACCTCGCGGAGCTCGGCGACGGCCACGCGGTGATGGCGGCGTTCGAGCGCCGCGGGGGCGGCACGGTCGTGAACGTCGGCGTCACCGACTGGGTGCTGGGTCTAGGCGACCCGGTGGTCGAGCGCATCACGCGCAACATGCTCGACCGTCTCTCGCGGTGACGCCGGTCGCTACGATGCGCACATGCGGTGGGGCGGGTTCGAGCGGGCGTGCCCCGAGATCGGCGAGCTGGCTCGGGCACGGTTCGAACGCGACCAGCTCGTCATGCTCGGCACGATCCGCCTCGACGGCTCGCCGCGCGTGAGCCCCAACGAATGCGACCTCGCGGAGGGCCGGTTGTTCGTCTCCATGATGTGGCGGTCCAGGAAGGCGCTCGATCTGCTCCGCGATCCACGGATCGTCGTCCACAGCGTGACGACCAACAACGACGGCACCGACGGAGACGTGAAGATCTACGGCCGCGCGGTGGACGAACGGGACCCGGAGCTCCGAGCCGCGTTCCGGGAGGCGATCCGGCGGCGGATCGACTGGGCTCCCGACGAGCCTGAGTACCACTGCTTCTCGATCGACGTGCGTTCGGCTGGCTACGTACGCTTCGGCGACCGGGCGGAGGCGCTCACGTGGGACGCGGAACGCGGGCTCCGGCGCCTGCCCCCACCTGGCTAGGTCAGCCGACCTTCCGCAGCGGGGCGTAGGCCACCAGCAGCCGCTTCTCCCCCGCATCCTCGAACCGGACCGTCGCCTCCGCGTCCGAGCCCGAGCCGCTCACGGTGAGGACGACGCCCTCGCCCCACTTGTCGTGCTGAACGGTGTCGCCCGCCGAGATCTGCGGGATCTCGCGCCGGCCGTCGACGGCCGCCCGGATCGGCGAGACCGACTCTCCGTCGGGGACCACGATGTCGCCCTCCTCGAGCGCCTTCACGAGCTCGCTCGGGATCTCGCCGAGGAACCTCGACGGCGGGCTGTACGACGTCGAGCCGAACAAGGTCCGGCTCCAGGCGAACGTCAGGTAGAGGCGTTCGCGGGCTCGGGTCACCCCGACGTACATCAGCCGGCGCTCCTCCTCGAGCTGCGCCGGATCGCCCATCGAGCGGTAGTGCGGGAACACGCCGTCCTCAAGGCCGATGATGAAGACCACGGGGAACTCGAGCCCCTTCGCGTTGTGGAGCGTCATCAGCGTGACGCTCCCCGCCTCCTCGTCGTACTCGTCCTGCTCGGAGACGAGCGACACCTGCTCGAGGAACTCGGCGAGCGTCCCGTCGGGCGAGCGCTGCTCGAACTCGGCCGCCACGCCGCCGATCTCGCGGAGGTTCTCGATCCGCCCCTCGGCCTCGACGGTGCGTTCGGCCTCGAGCTCGAGGAGGTAGCCGGACTCGGTGGCGGCCGCCTCGACCATCCGCTGCGGCCCCGCCCCGGAGTCGTACGCCTCCTGGAGCCGCTGCATCACGCCGACGAACCCCGCGATCGCGCCCTTGGCCCGCGCCGCGAGCTCCGGCAGCTCGTCGGCGCGGCGGGTCGCCTCGAGGAACGGGATCTGCTCGAGCGCCGCGAACCCCTCGAGCACCGCCACGGTCGCGTCGCCGATCCCGCGCTTGGGCGTATTCACGACCCGTCGCGCGCTGACCACGTCCTGCGGGTTCAGCAGCAGCCGCAGGTACGCCAGGATGTCCTTGACCTCCTTGCGCTGGTAGAACCGCACGCCGCCCACGACGCGGTACGGGATGCCCGCACGCATGAAGATGTCCTCGAGCACGCGGCTCTGGGCGTTCGTCCGGTAGAAGACCGCGACGTCGGAGTACCGATGGGCCTCGTCCTCGACGAGCCGGTGGGTCTCCTCCGCGACGAACAGCGCCTCCTCGTGCTCGTCGTCCGCGCGGAAGCGGACGGCGAGCTCGCCCTCGGTCGTCTCGGTCCACAGGGACTTGGGCTTGCGCTGGACGTTGTGCTCGATCAGCGCGTTCGCGATCGCGAGGATGTTCGAGGTGGAGCGGTAGTTCTGTTCCATCAGGAACACCTCGGCGTCGGGGTAGTCGCGCTCGAAGTCCAGGAGGTTCTGGATCGTCGCCCCGCGCCACGAGTAGACGCCCTGGTCGGCGTCGCCCACGACGCAGACGTTCCGGTACTTCTCCGCGAGCAGGTTGACCAGCTGGTACTGCGCGCGGTTCGTGTCCTGGTACTCGTCCACGAGGATGTAGCGGAACCACTCCTGGTAGTGCTCGAGCACCGCGGGGTGGTCGCGGAACAGCCGGACGGTCTGGGTGATCAGGTCGTCGAAGTCGAGCGCTCCGGCGGCGAGCTTGCGCTTCTCGTACTCCACGTACACGTTCGCGATCGTCTGCTCGTAGAAGTTGCCCGCCATCTGCGCGAACTCGGCGGCCGACAGGACGTTGTCCTTCGCCTTGCCGATCGCCGCGGACATCGCCCGGGGCGGGTACCGCTTGAGATCCAGGTTCAGGTCCTTCAGGACGCTCGTCAGCAGGCGTTCGGTGTCCCCCTCGTCGTAGATCGTGAAGCTCCCGGGGAGGCCGAGGTGGTCGTGCTCGCGTCGCAGGATCCGCGCGCACGCCGAATGGAACGTGAGGATCCACATCCCCTTCGCGATGCGCTGCCCGAGGAGCCCTTCCACCCTCGCCGCCATCTCGCGGGCCGCCTTGTTCGTGAACGTGATCGCGAGGATCGCGAAAGGGCTCACGCCGTGCTCCCTGATCAGGTACGCGATCCGGTGCGTGAGTGCTCGGGTCTTGCCCGACCCGGCGCCCGCCACGATCAGCACGGGGCCCTCGGTGTGCAGGACCGCCTCGGCCTGCACCGGATTGAGGGCATCGACGAGGGGCGAACGCACGGCCACGGCACTGATTGTAGGGGGGCCTCGGACGGTCTCCAGCCGAACGGTGGAAAGCCCTCCGTCCCGGGTCCGGGTGCTCAAGGTACCCGACCGAACCTGCGACACTTCAAGGGATGGCCGAGACCGAGATCATCGACGACAGCGCCGTACCCGCTCGTCCGCAGGTACGCCGCCGGAAGCGCCACCGCGGCCGGATCCTGCGGATCGCGGGGCTGGTCTTCATCGCGGCGGCGCTCGTCCTGGCCGGGTACCTGTGGTGGAACCTGTGGGGGACCGGATTCGCGACCCAGCGCGCGCAGGAAGACCTCCGCCCCGGGTTCGAACGCAACGTGGCGAGCCTGACACGCGCCGACGCCCACGACCGGGTGGCCAACGTCCCGGGAGACGCGGTGGCGATCATCCGGATCCCCAAGATCGACGTCGACTACGTCGTGGTCGAGGGCACCGATACCGAGTCCCTGAAGAAGGGCCCGGGCCACTACATCGACACGGCGTACCCGTGGCAGGACACCGGGAGGGTTGGCATCGCCGGGCACCGGACGACGTACCTCGCGCCCTTCTGGTCCCTGAACGAACTTCGTCCGGGCGACCGGATCGTCCTCGCGACCGAGTACGGGATCTTCAACTATCGGGTAACCCGAACGGTGGTCACGCCGCCGACGGGGATCCTGCCCTCGGGAGACTCGGTCTTGCGTCAGACGGTGGATCCGAGCCTGGTCCTGACGACCTGCAACCCGCGCTTCTCGGCGTCGACCCGGCTCGTGGTGATCGCCGACCGGGTCGACTGATCCTCCTGTCGCGCCGGAGGCTTAGCAGGCGACGGCGCCCGGCCAGAGGTTCTTGATCCACCGGACGCACACGTGGACATTCGTCCACTGCACGCGGGTGAGGTCGATGGCGCGTTCGCCGCTCCACGGACACTCGTCGCGGATCGTCTCGAATCGGAGACCGTGAGCGGTCTTCTCGAACCGATAGACGCCTTCGCCCTGCGGGCAGTTCGGGTCGTTGAACAGCGTCACGCGGTCGCCGTCGACGACGAAGCTCCCCTGTGTCTTGAAGTCAGACATCTGGTGATGCAGGAACCAGGCGCCGTGCCAGAACATGATCGTGCTCACCCCGGCATCGACCCGGTACGGCGGGCAGCGCAGGCACCGGAACGGCAGCCCGATGCGGGCTCCGCCCACATCGCGCAGGGTCAGCGTCCGCAGGTACGTGCCGTCGAGCACCGTCCTCGTCGAGGGCGGCAGCGTGGGCGACAGGTATGGGTACGGCATCAGCAGGGGGTCGACCGTCCGGTCCGGTTCCTTGCCCGGCAGGCCGCCGATCTTGAGCAGCTTCGTCGGCGACGCGGACATTCCCGAGACCGCGGGGCTCGCGGGCGACGTCGCGCCGGACGCGGCCTCGCCCGACGGGCCGGGCTCGGGCTCCGAACGGGCCACCGCGACGACCACGACGGTGGTGAGCACCCCCGCCGCGAACGCCAGACCCAGCGACCCGAACCGTTGCCAGCGCGAACCCATGACCGGTATACAGGCTATGCTGGTCTCTCCCGAAAGGTCAACCTAGGGCATGGACGAGCGGGACAAACGTCGCGTTGGCGAGCAGGTCGAGCCCGGCGGTCGGCCCAAGGCTCCCGGACGGCTCGAGACGCTGCAGCGGTTCGTCAACACTTACAACAAGGACTTCCCGCCGGCCTGGGACCGGCTGGGCACGCCGGCGAAGGCTCGGGGGTGGCTGCTGCAGAAGCGGCTCGTCACGGCCCCGGTGCGGATCACCCACGCGGACGTCGATCGCCTCCGCGAACTCAGGGAGGCGCTCCGGGCGCTCGTCGCCGCGAACCACGGCAACGCCGTGCCTCGCGAGGCGCTGGAGACCCTCCGCCGCGAGGGAGCGAGGGCCCGGCTCCGGGTGGGGTTCGGATCGCGGGGGGCGACCGAGCTCGAGCCGGTCGGGCACGGGGCCGACGCTGCGGTGGCGACCGTCCTGGACATCCTGCACGAGGCGCAGACCAGCGGCGTGTGGCCCAGGCTCAAGGCGTGCCGGCAGTGCGGGTATGCGTTCTTCGACCGCTCGAAGAACCGTTCGGCCGCGTGGTGTGCGATGTCGATCTGCGGGAACCGGACGAAGAACCGGACCTACCGGCGCCGTCGGGCCCGGACGAGCACGTTCATGACCTCGGCGAGCTGATCGGCGAGGCGCCCGTTCGATCGGTCGAGCGTTACTCCCACTCGATCGTCCCGGGGGGCTTGCTCGTGACGTCATAGACGACGCGGTTCACGCCGGGGACCTCGCGGACGATGCGGCTCGCGATCCGGTCGAGCACCTCGTGCGGGAGCCGGGCCCAGTCCGCCGTCATCGCGTCCTCGCTCGTCACGGCGCGAAGCACGATCGGGTGCTCGTACGAACGCCCGTCCCCCATAACCCCGACGCTGCGAACCTCGGCCAACAGCACGCAGAACGCCTGCCAGGTCTCGCGGTCCAGACCGGAGCGCCGGATCTCCTCGCGCACCACGTGGTCGGCAGCCCGGACGATCGTGAGGTTCTCGCGGTCGACCTTGCCGACGATCCGCACCGCGAGGCCGGGACCCGGGAACGGCTGTCGCTGCACGATCTCCTCGGGGAGGCCGAGCTCTGCACCCACGGTTCGGACCTCGTCCTTGAACAGGTCGCGGAGGGGTTCGACGAGCTCGAGGTCCATGTCCGCCGGGAGCCCGCCGACGTTGTGGTGGCTCTTGATCCTTGCCGCCGTGTCCGAACCGCTCTCGATCACGTCGGGGTACAACGTCCCCTGCACGAGGTAGCCCGCGCTCCGATGCTCGCGCGCGACCTCCTCGAACACACGGATGAATTCCTCGCCGATCCGCCGCCGCTTCTCCTCGGGGTCGGTGACGCCCTCGAGCCGGCCGAGGAACCGGTCCTCCGCCTTCACGTGCACGAGCGGGACCCGGAAGTGCCGCCCGAACGTCTCCTCGACCTGCTCGGGCTCGCCCTCCCGCAGCAATCCGGTGTCGACGAACACGCACGTCAACTGTTCGCCGATCGCCTTGTGCACGAGGAGGGCCGCCACGGCCGAGTCCACCCCCCCGGAGAGCGCACAGAGCACCTCGGCCGATCCAACCTGGGCTCGGATCGCGGCGACCGCGCGTTCGATCACGTTGGCCGGGGTCCAGTCCGGGAGCAGGCCGCACCCGTCGTACAGGAACCGCTTCATCACGGCGGTCCCCTTCGGCGTGTGCGCGACCTCGGGGTGGAACTGCACCGCGAACAGGGACCGCTCGGGATCCTCCATCGAGGCGATCGGGATCGCGTCGGTCCGGGACGTGACGCGGAACCCCGCGGGTGCCCGCCTGACCGCATCGCCGTGGCTCATCCACACCTGTTCGTCGGCGGCGAGGTCCTCGAGCAGGACCCCCGGCTCGATCACGTGGAGCTCGGTACGGCCGTACTCGCGCTGCCCCGTCGCCTCGACCTCGCCGCCGAGCGCCTGCGCCATCAGCTGGTGCCCGTAGCAGATCCCGAGCACCGGGACGCCGAGCTCGAACACGCCCGGATCCAGGGCCGGGGCCCCCGCTTCGTACACGGACGCGGGGCCACCCGAGAGCACGATGCCCGCGGGCGCGCGCGCGGCGAGCTCGGAGGCGGTGAGGTCGTGCGCCACGATCTCAGAGTAGACGTGGCACTCGCGGATCCTGCGCGCGATCAGCTGCGCGTACTGCGCCCCGAGATCGAGGACCAGGACCGGGCGCCGGGGCGTGGCCACCTCGCTAGTGACCCATCCCGACGCGCTGGGCGGTCTGGTACGTCTTGCCCTCGCTCTTGATCGAGGGCGCCACCACGAGCTCGGCCTTCTGGAACTCGCGGATCGTCGCGTAGCCCGTGGTGGCCATCGAGGTGGCGAGCGCCCCGAACAGGTTGAACGTCCCGTCGTTCTCGTGGGCCGGTCCGGTGAGGATCTCCTCCAGGCTCGCGACCTGCTGGGTCTTGACGCGAGCACCGCGCGGGAGCGTCGGGTGGAACGTCGCCATCCCCCAGTGGTAGCCGCGGCCGGGCGCTTCATACGCGCGCGTGAGCGGCGACCCGATCATGACCGCGTCCGCCCCGCACGCGATCGCCTTCGCGATGTCGCCGCCGGTCCGCATGCCGCCGTCGGCGATCACGTGGCAGTAGCGGCCGGTCTCGCGGAGATGCTCCATCCGAGCGGCCGCCGCATCGGCGATCGCCGTCGCCTGCGGTACGCCGACCCCTAGCACCCCGCGCGTCGTACACGCGTTTCCCGGTCCGACACCGACCAGGACGCCGACCGCGCCCGTCCGCATCAGGTGGAGCGCCGTCGTATAGGAGGCGCAGCCGCCCACGATCACCGGAAGGTCATAGGTCGCGATGAACTCCTTGAGGTTGAGCGGCTGGGTGTGGGTCGAGACGTGCTCGGCTGAGACCACGGTGCCCTGGATCACGAGAACGTCGAGACCGGCGCCGATCACCGCCTCGGCGTACCGTTCGACGCGCTGCGGCGTCAGCGAGGCGCACGAGACCACCCCGCCCTCCTTGATCTCGCGGATCCGTTGCTCGATCAGCTCGTCCTTGAGCGGCTCGCGATAGAGCTCCTGCATGCGCGCGGTCGCCTTCTCGTCGGACAGGGTGGCGATCTCCTCGTAGATCGGCTCAGGATCCTCGTAGCGCGTCCACAGGCCCTCGAGGTTCAGGCACGCCAGACCGCCGAGCTGCCCGATCCGGATCGCGGTCGCCGGCGAGACCCCGGCGTCCATCGCCGAGGCCATCATCGGCAGCCCGAACGTGTAGGCGTCGATCTGCCAAGAGATGTCAACGTCGTCGGGGTCCCGCGTCCGCCTGGAGGGGACGATCGCCACCTCGTCGAACCCGTACGCCCGCCGGCCCATCTTCCCCTTGCCGATCTCGATCTCCATACGCTTCCCCCGCTCCACGGACCCGGATATGCAGCGGCGCCCACCCGCTTCGGGTGGACGCCGTCACTCCATGCGGGGAAGGTACCACGGCCGTGCGATCGGACCGGTTGCGCGAGCGGGTCACGTGATCGAAACTCGGGATGATGACCACGTTCATCTGACGCTGACGCCCCCGCGCACGTGCCCCGCCATGGCCGAGGGCCCCGCCTGGGGCCCGGTTCTCAGCTCTCTTTGACGACGTGCCCCGCCTCGTGCACCCGCAGGTCCGTCAGTCCCGAATGCTGCCGGTCCCCTTCGACCAGGACCGCGTCGCCTTGGAGATACCCGAGCTCCTTGAGCTTCGTGAGCGTCTTCTGCAGGGACTCCTCAGGCGATTCGATCATCGTGTCCAGCACGAGCTCGGGATGCTCGGGGACCTCGTAGGGGTCGTCGACGCCGGTGAACCCCTTGATCTCGCCGGCCAAGGCCTTCTTGTACAGGCCCTTGGGGTCACGGTTCTGCGAGAGCTCGTCGAGCGTGGCGTGCACGTAGACCTCGACGAACTCGCTGATCGACGCCCGCACCTGATCTCGGGTCTCCTTGTATGGCGAGATCGGGCAGCAGATCGTCGCGACGCCGTTGCGCGTGAGGAGCTCGGCGACGAAGCCGATCCGCAGGATGTTCGTGTCCCGATCTTCCTTGGAGAAGCCGAGGCCCTTGGACAGGTTCTGTCGGACCACGTCGCCGTCCAGGATCTCGGTCTTCATCTGCCGAGCTTGGAACTCGTGGTAGAGCATCTCGGCGATGGTGGACTTACCGGCGCCGGACAGACCGGTGAACCAGACGGTGAAACCCTTCCGTTCGGGGTGATGGGTCACAGGAAGCTCCTTCCGACGGCCCCCTCGGGGGCGTCGATGTCGTAGAGCGATAGGATGGACGGGCCGACGTCGACGAGGTTGAGGCCGGTGATCTGACCTGTGGCCTGCCCCGGGAGACCGGCCATCGCCCACACACCGTTACGATCGTGGTTCGCGCCGTCGGGTCCCGTGTCGTTCTCGTAGGTATAGATGCTTCGGTTCCCCACCGAGCCCACGGAACGCCACGAGAGATCGCCGAAGTACACGATCAGGTCGGGCGCGACGCCACGGACCTCCGGGTACACGTCCTGGGGCTTGAACACCTTCGTGCCGAGCGGCGCCCCATCGGGCCCCGGTGCGGCCTCCAGCCTCTCGATCAGCTCCTCCCGCACGCCCTCGTACCGGCTAGGCTCCACGATCCCGTCGGGTTCGCGGCCCTTGACGTTCAGGAACAACCGACCGTAGTAGCCACCGTCGCCCCATGCGACGGTCCGACTCCAGTCGATAGCCGCCTCCTTGACGGGGATCACGTGCGACGGCTGCGCCTCGAGCGCCAGGAAGCCCTCTTGGATCAACCAGTCGTTGAAGCAAAGGCCTCCCATCATCGGGCGCGCGCCATGGTCGCTCATCACGATCGTGATCGCGTCTTCGGGCAGCGCCTCGAGGAGCTTGCCGATCTCGACGTCCAGGAACCGGTAATAGTCCTGGAACGCCGTCTCGTACTTGTTCCCCGCCTCGTAGAGAGGGTGGCGGGGATCCCAGTGCTGCCAGAACACGTGATGGAGTCGGTCCGGCGCGATCTCGCACAGCATGAAGAAGTCCCACGGCTTCTCGGCGGCGAGCTTCCGCGCCACCTTGAATCGACGTTCGGTCATCGTGAACACCTGTTCGAGCGCCACGTCGTAGCCGGCGCGACGGAAGTCGGGGATGTCGAAGATGTAATCGTTGCCACTCCCGAGCTCGGCCACGATCTCGGTCTCGAGCTCCGCCGGGTACGCCCAAGATGTGGCCGAGGGGGGCGTGAGGAAGCATCCGACCCGCCAGCCGGGGAACGCCTTCGGCGGCGGGAACGAGGGGGGAACGCCGATCAGCAGCGATCGAAGACCCTTGCCCCCCAAGGCATCCCAGACGGCAGGCTCCGTCACGGCGTTCGACGTTGCGATCGACAGGCCCTCGTAGGTGTTGTCCTTCCGATTGCGGAACCCGTAGATGCCGAGCTGTCCGGGCGTCTTGCCGGTCATGGCGCACGCCCACGCCGGGACCGTGATCGGTGGCGTGATGCTCGCCAGGTCGCCCCACATGCCGCGCTTCATCAGCGCGTGGATGTTCGGCGTCTCGGTTTCGAAGTCGCGGAACAGGAGCTGGGGGGTGCCGCAGTCCAGCCCGATGACCGCGACTCGAGGCGTGTCGGTCATGTCCGTGCCTCGCATGTCGGTCAGGAACAGGGTTCGTCAGCAAGAGGAGCCCCGTAGGGCTCCGAACGCATGCTACCAACGCCGCACCACGGTGACCTGGGATGATGGGCCGCCGTGGACCTCCTCAGGCGGGTGATGATCCTCGAGGCCGCCGTCTGGGCGGCGTGCGGTGTCGCGATCGCCGTGGCGCCCCGGTTCGTGCTGGTTACGATGTTCGACCTGCCAGAGCTACCCGACCAGGGCTACGTCCGGATCGCGGGCGTCTTCGCGTTTTCCCTGTCACTGCTCATGGTGCTCGTGGCTCGGCGCCTAGAGACCCTGTGGTGGTTCACCTGGGCGTTCGTCCTCGCGACCGCCGGTTCGGCGATCGTGGCGGCGCTGGACGCGCTGTTCGGGCTGCCCGTTGGGGCGTCGGCGCTCCTGTGGTGGGTGTTCGCGGCCATCAGCACGGCGTTCACGTTCGGCTTGCTCGCGGGGCTCGCGAAGACGGGCACCGAGCGCCCGCCGTTCTGAGGTTGGTTCCCGACCGCCGGTCCTTGACCCGCTCGGAGGCTGAACCAGGAACGCCGATACCATGATGGCCGGTCAGCGGTTCGGGCGGGATGAAGGAGACCATGCGAAGGAGTGCGCAACGCGAGGAGATCGCTCGACCCGGATCGAGCAAACCCGAAAGTGACGGTCCGCGTCCGGGACCACGCCGTCGCCGGGTCTGGGTGTTCGTCCTCCTCTCGATGGTCGTCCTCGGCCTGATCGCGCTCGTCCTCGTGCGTCAGCTGGGCTCGGTGCGACATAACCTGGTGGAGGCGCGCATCGCGATGGAGCGAGGCCGGAACGAACTGGTAGATGGCGATGCGGCGGCCGCGGTCGCGTCATTCGAGCGAGGTCGACTGCTCTTCCAACGTGGGGCGGACGGCGCGGGGGGACCCCTTCTCGACGCCGTTTCCTGGCTCCCCGTCGCTGGTCGCACGACCGATGCGATCAGCGCCATCGCCGGGGCCGGCGTCTCGACGGCCGACGCGGCGCGGGTCCTCGCTGCGGCGTTGGCGGACACCCCGGGCGGCCTCGCGGGCCTCGCCCCCACGAACGGAAGACTCTCCCTAGAGCGGTTCCCCTCCCTCGCGAAGGCCGCAGGCGAAGCTGACACCTTGATGGTGGACGCAGTCTCCCGGCTCGACGAGGCCCCCCGGACATTGCTCCTCGGCCCCGTCGCATCGGCACGCCGAGATGCCGCAGCTGAACTCGCCGAGCTCAGGGACAAGGTCCACGCCGCCTCGCTCCTGCTCCAGAGTCTCCCTAGGTTCCTCGGGGCCGACGGGCCCCGCAGGTACTTCGTGGGTCCGCAGAACCCGGCAGAGCTGCGCGGTACCGGAGGCCTCATCGGCGCCTACTCCATCTTGACGATCGACGAGGGCCACTTCCGCTTCGAGCCGTTCGAGCCGATCCAATCGCTGCCCACGCCAGTGGGCGAGGTTCCGGCGCCCAACGACGACTACGCGACCAACTATGAGTCGTTCCGCGGCGGCGATCGGTTCTGGACCGCGATCAACGTGATGCCCGACTTCCCGTCGGTCGCCCAGGCGATCCTCAGCTCCTACGAGGCCAGTACTCACGAACGGCTCGATGGCGTGATCCTGGCCGATCCCTTCGCGCTCTCCTCACTGCTCCGAGCGACCGGACCTGTCGAGCTCCCCGGGTATGGAATCCGGATCGACGCACACGATGTCGTCCCGTTCACCACGAATGAGGCGTACTCGGTCCTCACGGATCCGGAGGCTCGGAAACGGGTCCTCGGCGACGTGGCCAGAGCAGCGTTCGGTCAGTTCATCGCTCAGCCCTCCCCCAGCCTCGCCGACCTCGAGCTCCTGCTGCAGGCGAGCTCGGATCGACACATCCTCGTCTATTCGAGCGACCCGACCATGCAAGAGGGGTTGGCGGCGACACCGGTCGCCGGCACCCTCACACCGGCGGGAGCCGACGGAGATCTCCTCTCCGTCATAGTCAACAGCGCCGCAGGGTCCAAGGTCGACTTCTACCAGGAGCGCGACATCCTTCAGACGGTGAGCCTCCACGAGGACGGGTCGGCCGCCGCGACCGTCGACCTCGACCTTCGCAATCATGCGCCGACATCCGGGCAGCCCACGTACATCCTCGGACCCTTCCACCCTAAGAAGGAGGACGGGCAGGTTGGGCCCGTCCTCGACTCGCTGAACGCCGGCGAGAGCGTCGCGTTGATCAACCTCTATTGCGGCACCGATTGCGTCCCCGTGGACGCGCAGATGGATGGAGCCGCGATCCCAGCGAGATCGAGGGTGGATCTGGGGGTGCGCTACTTCCAGGAGTATCTCCCCATCCGGGCCGGGGAGGCGAGATCGCTCCGATTCGCCTGGACCGAGCCCAACGCTTGGGAGGGAAACAGCTCCGGCGGCGTCTACCACCTCACGTTCGCGAATCAGATCACGGTCCGTCCGACCCATGTCAGGATCACGATCCAACCTCCGGAAGGCATGAACATCGTCTCCGCGAGCGGCCCCCTCCAGATCATCGACGGAGCGGCGGTCTACGAAGGGACGCCGGGGGCAAGGTTGGATCTCGAGGTCGCGTTCGCACCACCGACGGCCGTCAGGCTCTGGCGGAACGTGACGCGTTCACTCACGAGCACGATCTTCGAGATCTGAGCGGCTCGAACCCGCTCGTGAGGCGACTCGGGGGCCGGCTACGCGGCCGTCGTCATCCTTCGACGCCGACTCGCGACGAGGAGAAGGAGTCCGGCGATGAAGAGCGCCGCTGTCAGCACCATCCAGAGCGTGACGTTCAATCCGGATCCGGTGAACGCCGTGGTGCCCGGCGCTGCCCCGGGTGGGTGGATGACGACGCCACCAACATCGCTGCCCGGAGGCGGGAGCTCGGACCCAGCGAACGCGGGGGTCGCCAACCACACCATGAAGCACGTCGCCGCCACCGAAACACGTCCGAACTTCTTCATGCCTCCCGACCCCTTTTCGCTTATAGACAACCCCGGAAAACTACACGCTCCGCGTACCACCCGCAAGAAAGAATCGTGCGGGAATCCTCGAAAACCTGAAGAGATCGGAGATCCGGGGGATCCGATGCTGCAACGGCGGTATGGAACTCACCGCAGATGGCTGAGCACCGGGATCCCCCCGGGCGCGACCTTGACGGGCACTAGTGCATGTGACCGTGACCGCCCGCGGCCGCTTCCAGCTCCTCCTCAGGCTTCTCCACTACGGCGCTCTCCGCCGTGATGATGATGGCCGCGATCGAGGCAGCGTTCTGCAGCGCCGAGCGCGTGACCTTCGCCGGGTCGAGGATGCCGGCCTTGAACATGTCGACCCATTCGCCGCTGGAGGCGTCGTAGCCGCGCGAGTCGCCCTCGGTCCGGATCCGTTCGACGATCACCGCGCCCTCGACGCCGGCGTTGTCGGCGATGAGGCGGGCGGGCTCGGACAGGGAGTCCCGAACGATCCTCGCCCCGGTCGCCTCGTCGTCGTCGAGGTCGATCTTGTCGAGCGCGGCCTCGGCGCGGATCAGCGCTACGCCCCCGCCCGGCACGATCCCTTCCTCGATCGCGGCCCGCGTGGCGGACAGCGCGTCCTCGATCCGGTGCTTCTTCTCCTTGAGCTCCACCTCGGTCGCGGCTCCGACCTTGACCACGGCCACGCCGCCCGCCAGCTTCGCGAGGCGCTCCTGGAGCTTCTCGCGATCCCAGTCCGAGTCGGTCTTGTCGATCTCGGCCTTGATCTGGTTGATGCGACCCTTGACCTCGTCCTTGTCGCCCGCGCCTTCGACGATCGTCGTGTCGTCCTTGGTCACGACGACCTTCCTCGCGCTCCCGAGCAGTTCCAGGCCGATGTTCTCGAGCTTGAGCCCGAGCTCTTCGCTGATGACCTGACCACCCGTGAGGGTCGCGATGTCCTGGAGCATCGCCTTACGTCGGTCGCCGAAGCCCGGTGCCTTGACGGCGACCACGTTGAACGTGCCGCGGATCTTGTTCACGACCAGCGTGGCGAGGGCCTCGCCCTCGACGTCCTCGGCGATCGCCAGGAGCGGCCGACCTGCCTGGAGCACCTTCTCCAGGAGCGGGAGCAACTCTTGGACCGCCCCGATCTTCTTGTTCACGATCGCGATGTATGGCTCCTCGAGGACCGCTTCCATCCGCTCCTGGTCCGTGACGAAGTACGGCGAGATGTAGCCCTTGTCGAACTGCATGCCCTCGACGAACTCGAGCTCCATGCCGAACGTGTTGGACTCCTCAACCGTCACAACGCCGTCCTTGCCGACTTTGTCGAGCGCCTCGGCGAGAACGTTGCCGATCGTGGGGTCGGCCGCGGAGATCGCGGCCACGTTGGAGATGTCCTCCCGCGAGCCCACGTCCTTGGCCTGGTCCTTGATCGCGTCGACGGCCACGACGACACCCTTCTCGATGCCGCGCTTGAGCGCCATAGGGTTCGCGCCCGCCGCGACGTTACGCATCCCGCGGTGGACCATCGCGCGGGCAAGCACGGTCGCGGTGGTCGTGCCGTCACCCGCCACGTCGTTGGTCTTGGTGGCGACCTCCTTCGCGAGCTGCGCGCCCATGTTCTCCCACGGGTCCTCGAGCTCGACCTCCTTGGCGATCGTCACACCGTCGTTCGTGATCGTCGGCGCGCCCCACTTCTTGTCCAAGACCACGTTGTGGCCCTTCGGTCCGAGCGTGAGGGCGACCGTGTCGGCCAGCTTGTTCACACCGGCCTCGAGCGAGCGACGGGCATCCTCGCTGAACTTCAACAGCTTGCTTGCCATGAGAACCTCCTCAGTGACGGAAAGGGGGCCGGCCGTCTCGCGGCCCGCCCCCGGTCCGAACGCGACTGCTGGCTACTTGCCGATGACGGCCAGGACGTCCCGAGCCGAGAGGATCAGGTACTCCTCGCCGGCGACCTTGACCTCGGTGCCGCCGTACTTCGAGTAGATGACGGTGTCGCCGACCGCGACGTCGAGCGGAACCCGCGCGCCGTCCTCGAACCGACCCGGACCAACCGCCACGACGGAGCCCTCCTGGGGCTTCTCCTTGGCGGTATCCGGGATCACGATGCCCGAGACCGTCTTCTCTTCCTCTTCACCAGGCTTGACGACGATCCGGTCTTCCAGGGGCTTCAGATTGAAGTCCTTCTTGGCCATGACGTCCTCCTCCTTCTGCGATCGGCTCCTGCGGCCGGCTCCCGCCGTTCGCATCAAAGACGATTAGCACTCTCGGGTTGAGAGTGCTAAGAGCATACTAAGCCGTCAGCCGAGGGGCAACGGGACGGTTCGATGAGCGAGCATCTCCCCCGCGACACGCGCTCCGGGAAGGCTGCCTACGGGAAGCGGCGAGGGCCCGGGCCGTCGGGCACGTGGTGGCTCAGCCGGCTCTTCTTCTTCGAGACGAAGTCGTAGCCGGCATCCAAGAGCCGCGTGAGCCGGAAGGCACGGCAGAGCCTCCCGAACCATCCGGTCCACCCGAGCCGTTCCAGGACGTCGACCACCGCCGGTCCTCCCGAGCGTCGGCTCCCGTCGGGCATGACGAGGTGCCAGACCGCGACGCGCTCGGGCATGGGAATGACCTCCATGAACGGTCTGGCGTCGTCGTCCCAGATCGAGAGGTATGCGAGCGCGTCGTCGCGGTCGAGACGGTCGACGATCCGTGCCACCCACCGGCAGAACTGGCACCCGCCGTTGTAAAGCAGTAGCGGCCGAACGAGCCGTGGGGTCCCGGCGCCGACCGCGGCCGGTGGATCTCGATCCTCAGCCATCGTCGCCCCCACCTTCGAACGTGACCAGCTGTCGCACGCGCAGGTCTTCCAGGAATGCCTCGATGTCGCGATCGAGCTCGGGCGGGGGGTCCTCGACCCGCTCACTCAACGATCGCATCAGCACGCCGAACGTCGTTCCCTCGCCGAGCAGGGCCCAGACCAGCGCGCCGATTGGGTTCACGCCGTGGTACTGAGCGGTCTCGAGATGCAGGAGGACGCCGGAGCCCTCGGCGAGCTCCTGGTACGCCACCCCGTCGTTCGGACGGATCATCGTCGTGGGCTCCATCAGTAGAGCCCTAGCGATCCACGGCGCCGCTCGCGCCGAAGCGCTGCCCGGAACGCCCAGATGCTCGCGAGCACGAACACGATCGCGATCGGGAGCAGCGCGAGGAACTCCGGGAGGACGTCCCGGTACCCAGCCGTCCCGAGCAGCGCCGATCGGATCCCATCCAGGGCGATTGTGACGGGGTTCGCGCTGGCCAGCGGTTGCAGCCATGACGGGAGCACCCCGATCGGGAAGTAGGTCGTCGACAGGACGGCGAAGGCGATGCTGGCGAATCCGACCACGAGCCCACCCTTGCGGAACGTCAGCACACCGGCCGCGCTCGTGATACCGAGTGCCCACACGAGGGGGGCGAACGCCAACAGGATGAGGGCGGCTGGGCCCAGCCCGGTCCACGTGTATTGCGCGCCGAACAGCACCGAGACCAGCACGAGAAAGACGGTCATCCGAAGGGGCACGTACAACATGTCATACGCAGCGAGCCCGAACTGAAGGGTGGTCGACGCGGTCGGGGAGACCACGAGCGCCTCCAGCGTTCCATACAGCTGTTCGGTGCGAACCGCGGCGGGAACCGTCAAGAGGCCGACGGAGAGCACCGACGTGAGCGCGACCCCGATCGACACGAACTCGATGTACGACACCTGAGAGCCGCCGTACTGTTCCAGCGTCGACGGGGTCACCATCCGACCGATGAAGAAGAACACGACGATCTGGCCGATCATCGAAAGCGAGTCAGAGACGAACACGAGCGGGTAGCTCACGGCCTCCGAGAGGTCGCGCCGGACGAAGGCCGGCAGTTTGCGGATCTCCGACAGGAGTACCAACGAGCGCCCGGACGCGCCCTGCGCCATCCTCAGCTCTCCGGGTCGGTCAGGGACAGGAACGCCTCCTCGATATCGGAGCGTTCGTCTCGGCAGGCGAGCACGTCGATCCCGGTCCGCATGAGTGCCCCGAGGGCACGCCCGAGCGTCACGCCGTCCTCGAGCGCCATCACGAAGTGCCCGCCTTCGGCCTCGGCGGTGGGCGCGATCCGACCGAGCCCCTCCACGGCCGCCCGGGCCCTCGGGACGATCCCACCTTCCAAGCCGCTTCCTGCCGCACGGTCGTCTCGGAGCTGAACGAGGTATCGACGCGGAGGCGAGATCGTCATGAAGGCCGCCACGGATCCCTCGAATCGGATCTCGCCACGGTTCAGCAACGTCACGTGGTCGGCGAATCCTCTGATCTCGTCGAGCCGCTGTGTCGCCCATAGGACGGCCGTGCCGTCGTCGGCGGCACGGCGGATCAACCCACGGATCCGCTGCGCGCCCTGCGGGTCTAGATCGTGCGTCGCCTCGTCGATCAGCAGGATCGGCCGGGGCACGAGCAGCGCCCTGGCCACCGAGAGCCGCTTCTGCATGCCGTGGGAGTACACACCAACTCGGCGATCGCCCGCCTCCTCCAGACCGACGGCGACGAAGCACTCGCGCGCGCGCGACTTGGCCTGGCTGTGGTCGAGCCCGTAGAGCCGGGCGAAGAAGATCAGGTTCTCGGTTCCTGAGATCCGTAGGTAGAAGGATCGATCCCCGGACGCCGTCATGCCGACCGACGTCCGATACGCGCGGGAGGTCCGCTGGATAGTGGGATCGCCCTTGATCACCACGGCGCCGGCGTCGGGGTCAACCAGGCCCGCCAGGATCCGGAGCAACGTGGTCTTCCCGGCGCCGTTGGGACCAAGGAGCGCATGCACGGTTCCGTAGCGAAGCCGCAGGGATGCGTCCCGGAGCGCCTGCGTCTCGCGGAATCGCCGGGAGATGCTTCGTACCTCGACGGCGACTCTCGCCTCGTCGGCGTCTCGATCCGAGGAGCGTACGATCCCGGTCCTCAGCGTCATCTCCATGCATCTCTCCGGGCTCGTCCGCCTCAACCCTGGCTGACGAAGGCGTGGATGGCCGCGAGGTCTCTCGCCCACATCAGATCCCGCATCTTGAAGTCCTCGTCGGCCAGACGCTTTTCCAAGAGCTCGTAGTCGACTCCCTCCACCCGCACGGGCGTGTCCACTAGCCATCGCCGGAGGGCCGGGTAGTCTATCCGATCCATCATCGAATCGTTGAAGAGGGTCTTGCCCTTCCGGTCGACGATGGCGTCGGGAACACGACCCCTCAGGAGGTTTCGGACCATGGCCTTCTGTCTCTCGTCGGGGAATTTCGTCTCGGCTCGCAGGCTGAGGAAGAACTCCCAAAGGTCCACGTCGGCCCACGGACGGCGTACCCTCACGCCGCACAGTTCCTGGACGATATCGTCGGCCTCCACGCTGAGCCCGGGCCCCTTGAATCCGGCGAGTTGGTAGACACGCCAGCGGTTACGAAGGGGGATCCGTGCCGGCTCGTAATTAGGCATCTCGTCGAGCGGGGGCGTGTCTAGCCAGTCGGGGATGCTCGGATCGTCTCGGGGATGCAGCCGCCGGTACGCACGCTCCACCGAAAGAGGAACGAACGCCCCGGCGGCCTGCCTGGCAAGCGAACCGCGGCCGATGCCCTTCGTCCTCATCCTCTTCATCTGAGCCAACGCCGCCCGGAACCGGCCGTGCCCGAGCAGGTATGGAACGAGGTGGTCGCGCTGGGCAGTGAGGCCCTCGGCGATCTCGCCGCTCAAGAGCGTCAGAAACCCGAGCTCCCGAGCAAGCTCGTAGTGCTCGCGGGCATCGCCGATCATGATCTGTGGGACGGGCCCGTCGAGGACCCTGACCCACTCGTCGACCCCTTCCACGAGAGGTGCGTCTTGCCGAACGACATGCAACGACAGCCCCAGCTGTCGGACGACCTCCTCCACGTACTCGAGCTCGTCCACCGCCGGCAGGTGAGGGTAGGTAGTCGTGATCGCGGCGAGCGGCTTTCCCGTGCGGCGAAGGTGCTCAGGGGCGCCGTACGCCGCGATCGCTGGCGAGTCGATGCCTCCGGAGAGCGAGACCACGTCGCCACGGCCCGTCAGGGTGCGGGCGACCGCCTGCGTCATCAGCTCGTCGAAGCGCTCCTTGAGCTCGCCCTGCGAGTAGCGGGCCCTCTCCAGCAGCCGCTCTGGATGCCAGTATCGGCGGCGTCGCACGGTGCCCGAGGCGGCGGAGAGGACAGTCATCTTCGGCAGTCGTGAGACCCCCCGCACGGCACACGGCGTCTCATCGTCGTTCTCCCGATGGAAGATGGCCGTGGCAACATCCAGGTCGGGCTGCCATGGGATACCGGCGGCGGCCACGACCTGCTTCGCTTCGGTCGCGACGTAGATCGCCTCGCGTTCCGCCCGGTAGAAGAGGGTGCCGAACCCGAGATGGTCCCGGAAGCACCACAGACGGCTGCCATCGCTCACGATCACGGCGAATGCGCCGCGGAGCACCTCCGGAGTCGAATCCGCGTATCGGCGGAACAGGGCCAGCACCAGCTCGGCGCTCGATGTCCCGCTCTCGATCCCTTGGCGGCGAAGATCGGCGATCAGTTCGGTCAGGTTGTCGATGCTTCCGCGGACCGCCGCGACGAGACCATCGGCCTCAGCGATGGTCGTGTCTGGCCACTCATCGGTCGCGGACGCTCCGACTGCGAACCGCGAGACCGCGTGGGTCCGGATCTTCGACCCTCGATGGGGCGCGGCCCGCAAGCCCCGCTCCACCGCGGAGGTCTCTGGGGGATGTGCGTACGAAAGGATCGCTGCGATCGAACCCAACGAGATTCCGCTCCAGTCTAGCGAGGGCCGTTAGGGACCCAACGGCTGCCACCGGATAAAGGCGAGGCGCACAACAGTCTCATCCGAGACTGTTGTCGGCTGAAGTCCTCTCGCCCTTGAACGCAGCAAAACGGGACGGCGTGGCCGTCCCGGTCGCCGCACTACCGTGATCCGGGCACATGCGCCGTCCGCGGCGCGAGCCCCGGACAGACGAGCAGTCAGTCAGAGTCAGTCAGAGCAGGAGCATTCGCCGAACTTGTCGAGCTCGCAGGTCCGAAAGTCCCCGACCTTGGGGCCCACGCCACCACACCTGGTGAACGTGTGGTCGGCGATCGAACCGTAGTCCGCTATCTCCGGCTTCTCGTACTTCATGGTGCTCCTCCTTGTCGGCTGGCGGCCTTTCCGTCCTTGCTGCTTTATACCGGGACGCAACGGTCTGAGCAACCCCGCCCACGCACCAAGTTTCCTACACCATCGGCAGTACGACCCCGGCCGCCCCGGCTCATCCGGGCCGTATACTCGGCCCACGCAGACGAACAACCCTCCCCCCGGCGCCCAGGCCCTGGCCGCGCACGGCTTCGAGGTACGGTCGGATCTTGCCTTCCGACTGCTGAGGCCGACGCCGGCCCTCGGTCGTCGTCTCATCGTCGCGGAGCACGGCGGGGGCGAACCCGACGTGAGCCCCGAACCGCTGCTCTCGTGGGATGCGCGGCCCGACAACCCCTTCGCGAGGAAGATCTACGAGCTGGACGGGGGCTTCGCGGTCTGGCACGAAGGCGCAGGCTGGTTCCTCGTGGATCCGGACCGAGCGTCGATCGCGATCCCTCCGCACCCAGAAGAGCTCCGTCGCGAGGAGCGCACCCTGGGGCTCCCGACGGCGTTATGCGCGATCCGCGGTGGGGACCTCGTGCTCCACGGCTCGGCCGTGGACGTGGAAGGCTCGGCGATCCTGTTCTGCGCTCCAGGGCATTTCGGTAAAACCACGCTCGCGGGCGCCTTTCTCCAGGCTGGTCACCGGCTGCTCTCCGACGACATGAGTTGCTGCCGTCTCGAGCCGGAGCCCACGATGCAGCCGGGACCCGCCGTCCTGCGGGTCAGGAAGGACGTCTTCGGCCGGCTCGAGTTCCCCGGCACGGATTGCCTCGTGGAGGACGAACACAAAGCGCATCTCGTGCTCGGATCCTCGGCGCGAGGCTCAGGCTCGCCGATTCCCATCAAGGCGATCGTCTTCCTGCGAGAGGCGTCGCTGCGGCGTTTGGAGGGTCGTTCGACCATCTACCGGGTGCCGGCGCCCGAGGCCCTCCCCAACCTGTGGTCCGTCGCCTTCCGGCTGCCCAAGAGCGCGGAGCCGACGTTCCAGAAGGTCGCCGCCCTTGCGGGCCGAGTGCCGGTCTGGGAGATGTACCGTCCGACCAGCTTCGACGGGCTGCCGGACGTCGTCGAGCTCGTCGTCTCGACGTGCCTGCCGGAGGATTGATCGAGGGGGCGATCGTTGAGGTCGCCACCCCGCAGCGCCGGGCGGGCGTGCGTCCCGCCGGGCACGATCCCGGCGGCGCTCCCGGCCGCGCTGGTGCTGGCGATCGTCGGTGCCGGGACGAAGGTCGGCACGGGGTTGGATGGCGGCTCGTCGTGCCGTCACCGGCCGTCGAGGCCGCGTCCGGGCGGGGTAGCGCTCATCGCATGAGGCGAGTTCTCGATCGTGATCGCCGGGATCGCCGTGGCGGGCGGCGCCGAACCCGACCTCGGGCCGCTCGCGGCGTGCTACGTCCTGCTGCTCGCGGTGTGCGGCCCGCGCGCCGATCGCTCCCATGGTTGGCTGACCGCGTGAGCCCCTCGAAGGTGGAGCTCGATGCCGCGCGTGGCCGGACGATCCCCGACGTCCTCGGACCGGACCTCGACATCGTGTTCGTCGGGATCAAGCCCGGGCTGTGGTCGGGCGCCGTCGGGCATCACTTCGCACGGCCCGGAAACCGGTTCTGGAATGGGAGATGTCGGGGGATGGACGGCCGACGACCGCGCCACGATCCTGAACAGCGTCATCCTGTCTCGAGGTGGCTTCGTTCCGAGGAGCGATCGGCATCAGCTCCGCGAACGACATCCTCGTTGGGACGAACGGGTTCGGCACCAACTTCGTGGCCCGCGTGAACATCATCCATACCGCGAGCTGGACGCCACCGCACCAGACTCTCGAGGCGTCATGGTTCAGAACAAAACGATGAACGGCGACCGCGCTCTCTGGTGCTCCATGTCGGGCGTCAGCTGCACCGCCAACGCGTAGACTCCTCGCGACCGCGCGCCCGCACGATCCGTCGTCCACATCGTCCTTGACCCGCGGCAGGAGGCTCGATAGCGTTGCGTCCCGTGCTGGTTCGTCGCGCCAAGATCTGCATCCTCCTGCTCCTCGTCACGGGCACCTGGCTCGGAGTCACTCCGTCCGTGGCGAGGGAACGTGGCGGACGCGACTGCGACGGAGTGCAGGTGCGGGCGAGCGCTTCACTCAGTCGGGTCATGTCGCATCACGGTCCCCGAACCACCTATTGCTTGGCTTCCGGGACGTTCAGGATCACGAGAACGATTAAGACCGATGTCGGGGACCGAGTGATCGGGGCGGGACGAAATGCCACGTTCATCGATGGTAGGGGGCTGCCTACTACTGCGTATGGCATCTTCGGCGTCGAGGACCGCAACTACTTCGCGCACCTCGATATCTTCGGAGCGCCAACACCCGCTGGCAGCAGCGCTCAGTGCTCGCCAAGTCCCGATTGCGGGAAGGCCTTCTCCTTGCGCGGGTCGTCCCTCACACTCCAATCCGTCGACTGTCACGACAACGGTGGCAACTGCATCGGCGGTGGAGGGAGCGCGAACGTCACGGTTGACGACCTCAATTGTTGGGACAATGGAGATGCCTACTCGAATACATCATCGTTCCGATACGCCGCCTGCATCAAGAGGGCGGCTGCTGATGACGCGGGGAACGACACCACCGTGACGAACTCGTACATCCACGACAATCGAGGTGCGGGTATATGGTGCGACCACTGCAAGCATGGGACGCTTCGCGTCGAGAATAGCCGCATCATCCACAACGGCATGAGCGGGATCCTCTGGGAGATGTCGGGCGGATGGTCTTCGGATGATCAGGCGATCATCCAAAACAACGTCATCCGACGTAACAACCATATGGATACGGCCTCGTGGCGCGGCGGCATCGGGATCAGTTCCGCCAATGACATCCTCGTAGCGTCGAACACGTTCGGCGGGAATCACGTCGCTGGTGTGAACATCATCTTCGACGAGAACCGGAATCCGCCACAGCCAGACTCCCGGGGTGTAGTGGTTCGCGACAACGCGATGAACGACGATGGTGCGGAGGGATGTGCCTTGGACGGGGTGACCTGCACCGACAACACCTGAGTCTGGCCTGGGACAATCCCAAGGTGACCACTCAGAAGTGGACCGACCGATGCAGGAAATGCTAACGGCAGCCAAGCGTTCATTCCAAGCCGGCCAGAAGGCGTTCCGGCGCGAATGGTTGATCGTCGCGGCCGCCTTCCTTCTCGCCTGGTTCGCGGGGTCGGCCGTCGCGGCGGGGGGAACAAGAGCTGTCCTCGCCCTCCTGGCGGGAATGATGGCGCTCGGTGCGTCGCTGATCTGGGCCGTGGCTCGCACTCGTCCGCAGCGCGATTTTGTTGCGATCGAGCTTCCGGCCTTGCTCATCCTGATGGCGGAGCTCGTGTTCAGGCAGCGTGATGCGAATGCGCTCGCAAGCGATCCACTGGACCCTGCGGGGTTGTACCGCGTGGCCTGCATCGGGTTAGCGTTCTTGCTCGGGTGCCTCGCACTCACATCATCAGGGGGTCGGTCAACCGGTTCTTCAAGGGAACGGATCACCACGAGGCCATTCAGACTCTATTGCGCCTACGTGTTCGTCGTCTTCATCGGAGCACCACTTTCGGTCAATCTGCCACTTACGACTTACCGGGGCGTGGAGCTCGCCATTGGTGTAGTCGTCGCAGCCGGGGCATATCGTCGCGGAGGGCGTGAGGCGATGGAGCGCATCCTCATGCTCCTGTACTGGTTCACGGCCCTATCCGTCGTCGTCATCCTATGCGAGGCCCTCATCATGCCGAGCAGCGCCTTCGTCGAAGTCAACAGCCCGTTCCCGATCCAAGTCCACGGGGTCTTTCCAAGCGTCTCATCCAACGGGACCGGTCTCCTGGGAGCGACGCTAGGGCTATGGTCGTTGGCTCAGCTGCTTTCGCCTCGGGACGCAGGCGTAAGCAGCAAACACCTTTTACAACTCCTTACCCTCGTTGGGTTCGCGACTCTGGTGCTCGCGCAATATCGCACCGGGTATATCGCGACGGTCTTCGGGCTGCTCGTACTGCTTTTCCTCCGTAGGACAGCGATCGCCTTTTGGGTCATCGTTCTGGGGCTGATCGCCACGATCATCGTGGGTCCTGCGCTCGTCCGCGAAACCGAACCGATCCTTCAACGCGGCGCTACGGTGGAGGTCATCAGCAGCTTGTCGGGCAGGCTGAACTATTGGGATGCTGCGCTTCCCGTTTGGAAGGAATCACCCCTACTTGGTAAGGGTTTGCTGACCGCCTCAAGGTTCCAGGTCTTGGCGAAGCTTGGATCCCTGTACACATCAAGCATCCATGGAACCTGGGTAGAGGCTTTGGTGGGAACTGGCCTAGTTGGAGTCTGTCTGCTCGCGGCTTCCTTCTTGATCTGTCTCGTTCGAGCATTCGCGGAGGCGCTTAGGCCGGCCGGCAGGATCGTCCCACTGGTCCTCCTTGCCGTGGTGCTGGTACGTAGCATCACCGGGCCAACGTTCGAGGTTGCCGGGGGCACGTCGCTTCTTCTGCTTACGATCGCCCTCCTTCTCCGGGATCCAGCTCCGATTCGGCACCAGGTAGTCGGGGTGGGTGTTCGATCGCATTCCTCCGGGTGACCGGCACGATGCGGATACTCATCGTGCATTCCCGCTATCTATCTGGACCAGTGTCCGGAGAGAACGCGGTGGTAGACGATGAAGCCAGACTGCTCCGCGAGGCTGGCCACACTGTCGAGCTCTGGCAGCCTGAGCCCACAGCCATCGGCGGGGTGGGTCTCCTACGCACGGGCATGGATGCCATCTGGAACAAGCAGGCCATAGCCAACATCCAACACAAGACACATGCCAGTGGAGCGGAGATCATCCATTTTCACAATCTGTTCCCCGCGTTGTCTCCTGCAGCGCTCAGGGCAACCGGAAGAGCCGCGTCAGTCATGACGCTGCACAATTACCGACTGATGTGTTTGCCCTCGACCTTCTTGCGGGACGAGCGGATCTGCGAAGACTGCCTGGGACGACCACCCTGGCGCGGAGTCGTTCATCGCTGCTACCGAGACTCCACTCTTGGCAGCGCGGCATTGGCGATATCACTCTCGGTGCACCGGTCGCTGCGGACATTCGATCGAATCAGCCTCTTCGTCGCGGTTAGCGAGTTCGTTCGCCGCAAGTACATCGAAGCGGGATTCCCTAACGATCGGATCCGAGTGAAATCGAACTTCGTGTGGCCAACAGAGAGGCGTCAGGGCCCTGGCGAGCACTTTCTCTTTCTCGGTCGGCTGTCACCCGAAAAGGGAGCGCGGACCATCATCGATACTTGGAGCCCCAGCATGGGCAAACTGCTACTCGTTGGCGAGGGTCCGGAGGCGAGCCAGCTTCGTCGGACCGCTCCACGCAACGTGGAGTTCGTTGGATCGGTGCCACAGCACGAAGTATCTGAGTTCCTGCGGGGAGCGAGGGCCTTGCTCGTGCCCTCGTTGTGGTACGAGGCTCAGCCACGCGTCATCTTAGAAGCGTACGCCGCGGGTGTGCCTGTGATCGCAAGCCGAATCGGCGGTCTGCCAGATCTCGTGGTCGACGGCACGTCTGGCTTGCTGGTATCGCCCGCTGACTCCGCCTCATGGGTCGCGGCCGTCGAGCAACTGCTTGATGACCAGCAGGCCCAGCGATTCGGCGAGGGTGCTTACCGCTTATGGGCGGAGAGGCATAGCCCCGAACAAGCTCTCGGGGCGCTCGAGGACACCTATCGAATGGCCTTGACCCGAAACTAACGACCCGTGGACGGCGTTCGAGCAGATGCTGGAACGACGCTCCGACCACGGTCGGGAGCGACGAAGCTCCAAGTAGGATCTTCCCTATGGCGCACAATTGGCGCCCCACCAGCATCCGGAGATGAGATGGCCGTCGGTTCAGAGAACGTGCTGATTCGGGATCCGATCATCATCCTCGCGGCTCCCCGCTCGGGCTCGTCGCTCTTGTTGGCCGCCCTGTCGTCCCATCCGGAACTTTGGAGTCTGTATAAGGAGAGCAATCCGATACTTGAGGGACCGTTTCGACCGGATCTCCTCCAGCGGGATTCAAACGTGCTCTCTGCGGCAGACCTTGATGCCGGCATGCGTCGGCAACTGATGAAGACGTTCTTCGAGAGCGCAGGAAACTTGGAGAGTTTGCCCTTCGCTCGATTCATCCCTCTGAGAGGCCGCGGTCGTCAGTGGTACACCTCGGGCATATCGTTGCTCACGAAGCCCTTCAAACGACCACCGATTCGATTGGTCGAGAAATCGCCGAAGAACACCTTACGCATCCCCTTCGTGGAAGAGCTCTTCCCGGACGCAAGGTTCGTCCACCTGATCCGGGAACCGCGGGCCAACATCGCTTCTCTCTACGGCGGTTGGCAGGATCCGACCCACCACAACGTATATCCGCTCCCTGATGGATTCCGTATCCAGGGCTACGAGGGAAGGCACTGGTGTTTCGTCCTGGAGCCGGGTTGGCGGTCCCTCGAGGGAGCGCGGTTGGTCGATGTTTGCGCCGATCAATGGCGTTCGTGCAACGACAACTCCGTGCGGGACCTCCGCCACCTGCCGACCGATCGAGTCATCCGCGTGAAGCACGAAGACCTCCTCAAGGACCCCGTCGCCTGCTTGAATCGGATCGCCGCCTGGGCTGGCCTCGATCCCCGCCCATTCGACCGCTTCTCGAAAGGGTTGCCGGTGATCCAGCCTTCCACCCGCCCGAACCAGGATGCGCGCTCCCGGGTGGATAGCGAGATCGATTCCGTCCTACCAGCTCTCGCGACCCTACGAGAGGAACTCGGGTACGAGTAGGGGAGGATCGCTCGCTGTCATCGACAGGTGCTCCTCCACAATGACGCGCGGCCGAGGAGACCCAGGTAAACCATCGCCCCGAAAGCGGTACCCCAGGCGGCTCCGATCAGCCCATAACGCCAAGCGGCAGCCGCAACGAGGACAAGAGAGACGATCGCACCGATCGCTCCGTTGATCATCAGCTCCTTGCCACGGCGCTCAGCCTTCATCAGGAGAAGGAGACCGACGCCGGCACTCGTGAAGAGCTGAGCAACAGCGATAGGCCAGATGAGGTATCGGAACCGCGCGAAAGACTCGCCGAACAGGAGTGGTAGGAGCCGCCATCCGCCGGACACCATCGCGATCGCGTAGAGCGATGTCGCCGTCAGCGCGACGAGTGAGAGCCGAATCGAGACTTGAACGGCACGCCTTGGATCCTCTCCCAGCGTACGCGCCACGAGAGGGAGGCCAGGGAGCGAGATCGCCGGGATAACGATCGTCAGAGGGGCGAACACTGATTCAGCTCCCCGAAGACCTCCTAGAGCGGCGACACCGACGATGCCGGACAAGACAAAAACGACCGCGTTGGACCCGATCTGGGATACGACTCCCGCGCCCGCATTCCACTTCCCAAACGGGAGTGCGTCCGCACGCCACCAACGAAGAGACGCGCGAGGACCCCGAGGTCGGGCGTGCAGCTGAATCATCCCGACCGATGTAGCAGCAAGGGCCCCCAACCCCCAACACAGCATCGTTGCCTCGGGCGTCTCCAGATTCCAAGCCAGAACCACGGTGCTCGCCATGACGACGAACCAGACAGCATCGTTGACGGTCGCAGCCATCGGCCGCTTATCACGGAACATGACGTTTCTGACAACATCCTGGAGAAGAGTCGGAATGAACCAGGGAGCGATCAACAGTGACGCGCGCCCCACAAAGCCGGGAAGGATGAGCCCGGCGAGCAACGCGCCGATCGTCGCGCTCAGCGCAAAGAGGATGCTGACCGTGAGAGTCAGCATCGTGGTAGCACGCAGGGTCTCGGGGCTAGCTCCTGCGGTTCCTGCCAACAACGGCTCTGTGAGCAGCCGTCGCTGTAGGCCCAATGCGACGACATAGAGCGTAAACGCCATGAACACCAAGCCCAGACCTGAAGGACCGAGAAGTCGTCCCGCGATAACTGATAGCCCAAAATTCGTCGCTGACGAGAACGTCTGATCCACGAAACCCAACGCGATCGATCGATGGTCCGGGTTGAAGACAAGCACCCGACCAGCTGCGCTGATACGCCCACGGAGTCGTCCTTGCGCTGATGTGGCGCGGCCGCCGACGGGCGCATGCTGCTCGGGCGGCTGCCTTCGCCTCACCTGTTCACCAGGGTCTTGGCTTCCGAGGAACCCATGCGAGCGGAGATCGTCGCCGCTCCACCCGGTGCTGGCTCTTGCGCCTCATGATTTCGCACGGGTCGATAGCCCACCAGCACCGTCATCAACCTGTGCCCCCGTGGTCGCCCGTCGGATATCCGAGCCGCGAGAGCACATCCCCTGCGCCGACGCTCAGGCGCTGGGCCTGTTCAGGTGTGAGCTTGGTCCGCCACCCCATCACCGCACCCTGTCCGATCCATGGATATCTCGGGTCGCCGCTCGAGATACCAGCATCGACGGCGTGCTCCTCTCTGTCTCGCATCTTCTCCACAGAGTTGTTCGCGATCGCCGCATCGATCTCCGGGGCCGTCGTATCGAGTCCGAGGAACCCAAGCACCTCTCGAAGCTTTGCCACCGGGTCCTGGCGGAACTCCTCGAACTTGATCACCAACAGGTCGCCACGGCGGGCAGCGTCGATGCCGAGCCAGTACGTCACGTGGTCCCGCCACGATCCGAAGAGGCTCATGGGCGTTCGGCTCGTGAGCGTGAGCTCGATCTGCTCGTCGAGGGTCCGGCGGACCCCGTCACGCAGTTCCCATCGGTACTCGGACAGGACCACATCTCGCACGTCTCGGACGATGTAGACGGCCCTGCGACAGGGTCCGACGAATCGGTCGTGTGTCTTGATGAGCCGTCCCCCGCCCGAAAGCACAGCCGGTGCTTCGCCGTGACCACCCGCGTCCGGGATCACGCGATTGACGAGCGGCCACTCGGCCGGCTGCCGCATCATGATCTCGGTCAGGAGGAAGCGGATCCACGTGCTTCCCGATCGGGGATACGAAGCGATGAGCACGTCATCCGGGCGCACACCCACGAAGCGGAGCCTCGCGGTCAGGGGCCGAACCACTCTGCGCAGTCGAACCGGCACGCGTTCGTGAGGACTCAGCCTGAGGAGTGCTCGAGCGGCTGATTGGGCCGGTCCGCTGCCTGCCCGAGACTCGTCGGGGATCTTTGAGCCCTCCATCACTTCCCGACCTCTCGGTGGTCGGCTGAGATCGCCGGGTTCCGGTCCTCACCAGGCTCATCGTTGGACTCCTGCGCCAGCGATGGATCCACGATCGGAGCCAACATGTTCGATCGGCGATCGATGGCGTAGCTGTCGGCAAGATCTGAGGCGCCCTCCATTGAGAGCGCTCTCGCACGCTCCAGCGCGCTCGCCAGCCGAGACGTCACCGTCTCGCGTCCACCTGTCGTCGGAACGACGACGGCGAAACCGTTCGAAAGCAGGGGCGGACCACCGTTCTGGAGACACACCGCGGGCAGCCGTGCCGCGAGCGCCTCGGCGAGAACCCACCCGGCCTCGTCATGCAGGCTGGGGAACAAGAAGACGCCGGCTTCGGTCCGCATCGATCGGAGTATTTCGGGTCGAGGAACCCGCCCCCGGAATTCGACCCGGTCGACCAGACCCGCCTCGAGGACGATCCGGCGGAGCCGGCGTTCGTCCGGTCCCTCGCCGTAGATCACGAGTCGCCAGTCCGATGTCTTCCCGACGGCATCGATCGCGAGGTCGGCTCCCTTCCACGCGAGCAAGCGCCCCACGAACAACGCCGTGCGCGGACGTTCGCCCGCTGAGCTCCCATCGTCCAGGGTCTCTCCGGCGAACACCACGTTCGGGAAGACTCGAGCCCTGATGCGGTGCTTCCGTGGGAGCCATGCGACGGTCTCTGGGTTCTGGACGAGGACGACATCCGCCCGTCTCCACGCCAACCGGGCGAGCGGGTTCACGTAGCGTCCAACGACCCTCCCGGCTCCCCTCATCACCTCCGAGATCATCGACCTCACGCCCGTCGCCCAGATCAGCGACCACGGCGGGGCGACGCCTCCGCCGACCGGGCCCAGCACGAACCGAGGGCCCACTAGCGCCGCGGAGGATCCCAGCCATGCGTTCGCCAACGTCAGATGCCACACGAGGTCGAAACGATCGGCCTCATGTAGGCGACGCGCGGAGCGGAGCGCAGCCATCTGCCACAAGAGGTAGTAGAGCCTCAGGCCGCGCGACCCGCGCTTCCAGAAGCGCGCCCAGGTCGGCAGATCGACGTACACGAAGTGCAACGTCCCTCGCTCAGGTGTCTCGTCGATAGCAGCCTCGATGGGTTCCCGGTTGTTGCTCCTCGTGATCACCCACGTGTCCGCGTGGCGAGCCAACATCCGAGCCCACATCCACCCCGCTCCCGGTTCGGATCCTTCGATCGGCTCGCATGCGTACGCGAACGCCAACAGCCTCACGGTACCTCCCAACTCGGGGAGGGCACGGGTCGGCGAGAACGATGGGGACGTTGACACACCACGTCATTCACGTCGTCATCCAATCTCCACACCTTGACAGCAGCGACAGCACGGGCATCGCTCGATCCCGTGACGGTTCCACCGCACGACGGGCAAGCTACCAACCTTCGGTGGACCGACACTGCCCACGACGGGTCGCATCGGGGCGGCGACGGGACGGAGGAGGACCTTCCCTATACTTCCCCAGGCGCGCGACCGATGAACGTTGGATCGGCGATGTCTGCCCAGGCGACGGACAGAGGTCGTGAGCGCTGGATCGGCCGAACGAGAACGAAAGG
>Ga0207578_1000005_pt1 | contig 61448 bp, 59 predicted proteins | sample NitcycUWRG10K412_FD_188278 | JGI IMG/M metagenome (GOLD analysis project Ga0207578, IMG submission 188278) | Soil microbial communities from Arlington Agricultural Research Station in Wisconsin, USA - Nitrogen cycling UWRJ-G10K4-12 (SPAdes) | ecosystem: Environmental > Terrestrial > Soil >... | reverse complement strand
CCAGGCACCTCGCTGATGCTCACGATCGATATGTCGGCCGGCCACTACGCCGTGGTCTGCAACCTGACAGGCCACTACGCGATGGGGATGCACCAGGACGTATGGATCACCCCGATCACGCCCTGATCGGATCCGTCGGCGAGGTGACCAACGATCCTCTCGACGTTTCTGTGGCCTGGACCGCGGTCCGGGGATAGACGCGGCGCGTTGTCCCCCTGGTAGTTCCCACCGCGAGGTGGGAACCCGGTGGCACTCACCGTCGAGTGGCGAACGACGGACGGCTACAGGACGCGCCGCCGCCGAGCCCGCAGACCCGAACGTCGACCCCTGGCGCTGGCAGAGAAGACCACCTGCGGGGGTGCGACCTTCATGCCCTCTTCCTCGAAGGCCTCGTGCAGGTCCAGGCGCGCGGCCATCCGGCCGACGTCGCCCTGCTGGTCGGCCGTCACCAGCGTGATGCCGATGCCGGTTCGTCCGGCCCGCGCCGTGCGTCCTACCCGGTGGACGTAGCCCTTGTCGTCCTGGGGCGGGTCGTAGTTCACGACGTGGCTGATCCGCTCGAGATCCAGACCTCGGGCGGCGACGTCGGTCGCGACCAGGACCCTCGCCCTGCCCGACTCGAACCGCTCGAGCGCCCGCTGACGCGCCCGCTGTGGCATGTCGCCGTGGAGCGCCTCGGCCTGCAAGCCCTTCTGCTTCAGCTTGTGGACAAGCCGGTCGGCGCCGCGCTTGGTCCGCACGAAGACGAGCGTCAGCTCGCCGTCGTGTTCCAGGAGCTCGACCAGCGCCTCGACCTTGCCGCGCGACTCGACCTGCACGAAGCGATGGTCGAGCCCGTCGACGGTGTCGTGCGCCGATTCCACCTCGTGCAGGACCGCGTCCTTCGTGTACGCGCGCGCGAGATGTCCGACCGCCCCGTCGAGCGTGGCGGAGAAGAACATGGTCTGCCGGTCCTTGGGGATGCGACGCACCAGACGATCGACCTGCGGTTGGAACCCCATGTCGAGCATCCGGTCGGCCTCGTCCAGGACGAGGATCTTGACCTTGTCCAGGCGAACGCTGCCTCGCTCGGCGAGGTCCTGCAGACGCCCAGGGGTCGCGATCAGCACGTGAGCCTTCGCGTTCCCTCGAGCCTGCTGCTGCATGCTGACCCCGCCGTAGGCGACGCCCACACGGAGACCGGAAGCCTTCGCGATCTCGGCGAAGTCGTCGGCAACCTGCTGTGCGAGCTCGCGCGTCGGCACCAGGACGAGCGCGGTCGGTGCGGGATCTTGCGGTCGAACGCGTTCCACGATCGGCAACGCGAACGCGAGCGTCTTGCCGGAACCGGTCGCGGACCGGGCGAGCACGTCGCGGCCGGCGATCGCGTCCTTGAGCACGAGCGATTGGATCGCGAACGGATCCGAAACGCCTACCGTGCCGAGAGCCTCGATCACGCGGGCGGACACGCCCAGATCGGTGAAGCTGGTGGTCATGTTCTCTCCTTCGTCCGGCGCGTGAGTGCGCCACATCTCGGTGGCTGCGTCGTCGCTGGTTGCGTTTCGCGCAGGACGCGGCCTGTGGATCGTGGGGAGGTTTGGCCTTGCCCCGAGACCCCGGCCAGATGACCCGGAAAGAGGAACGAGGAGCGAAACCTCACGGACGGCGATGCCGTCCTCGACGACCACGATACCAGGTGCCGGTCAGGAGGAAAGCATGAGCAGCAAGATCATCGCGTAGTGGCATGCCGCGGCGGCCACCATGAACGAGTGCCACACCTCGTGGTACCCGAAGGTCATCGGCGAGGGATCGGGCCGCCGTGTCGCGAAGACGATCGCCCCGATGGTGTAGAGCAGGCCCCCCGCGAGGAGCAGTACGAGCTCGGCGGTCGTCATCTCGCGCGCGAGCTGGGGCAACGCCAGGATCGCCAGCCAGCCGAGCACCATGTAGAGCCCCGCGCTCACGATCGAGAGCCCGTCCGGTCGCGCCATCTTCATCGTGACCCCGACCACCGCGCCCGCCCAGATCACGGACAGGAGTACGACCTCCCAGGTCCCGCCGAGCACGAGCGCCGCGACCGGCGTGTAGCTCGCCGCGATCAGGATGTAGATCATCGAGTGATCGACGCGCTTCATCCACCGCCGGGCGCGCTCGGTCCACTGGCCGCGGTGGTAGATGGCGCTCGAGCCGAACACCGCGGTCAGGCTCACCGCGTAGACGCTCGCGACCGCGATCGCCGCAGGACCGTTCGCGAACAGGATCAGCACCACGCCCGCCGGCAAGGACACGAAGAACGCGACCTGGTGGATGCGCCCGCGGAGACGGGGCTTCGGGGGGGCGAGGACTGCGGCCAAGACCCCTCATCCTACCTGGACGGCATGGGCTACCCTTCGTCGATGCCGAACGATCTCGTCCGCAGGATCGCCGTCGCTCGCGGCGACGAGCCTGCAGACGCGGTCCTTTCCGGCGGTCGGGTGCTCTCCGTCTTCACGCGCGAGTTCCTCCGAGCCGACGTGGCGATCGTCGGGAGCCACGTGGCCGGCGTCGGCCCGAGCTACGAAGGGTTCGAGCGGATCGACGTCTCGGGGCAGATCCTGCTGCCCGGCTTCATCGACGGACACATGCACCTGGAGACGACCAAGCTCCGGCTCGATGAGTTCGCGCGCGCCGCGCTCCCGTGGGGGACCACGACGGTCGTCCTGGACCCGCACGAGATCGCGAACGTGTTCGGGGTCGAAGGGATCCGCGCGCTCCTGCACGACGCCGACGAGGTGCCACTCGACGCGTACGTGATGGTCTCCTCGTGCGTGCCGGCCTCGCCGTTCGAGTCCTCGGGGGCGACCCTCACACCCGAGGACATCGCCGAACTGCTGCGGACGGAGCCGCGGGCGATCGGCCTGGCCGAGATGATGGACTACCCCGCCGTCGTCGCGGGCGACGAGGACACGGTCGCCAAGGTGGCGGCGGCCGGGGGCCGTCACATCGACGGGCACGCCCCCGGGCTCTCGGGCCGCGCGCTGAACGCGTACCTGGCGGCCGGGGTCCGCAGCGACCACGAATGCACGACGTACGAGGAGGCGCTCGAGAAGCGCCGCCTGGGGATGTGGATCATGATCCGCCAGGGCTCGGCGGCGCGGAACCTCGAGGCCCTCCTCCCCTTGGTGCTCGAGCACGGGATCACGAACTGCCTGCTCTGCACCGACGACCGGGAACCACACGACCTCCAGGAGCACGGACACATCAACGACGTGGTCCGAGAGGCCGTGGCGCTCGGCTGTCCGCCGGCGGACGCCGTGGTCATGGCCACGCTCAACGCGGCCCGGTACCACCGGCTCTACGAGCACGGCGCCGTGGCGCCCGGGTACCTCGCCGACATCGTCGCGATGCCGGACCTCGTGTCCTTCCGCCCCGAGCGGGTGTGGAAGCGGGGACGGCTCGTCGCCGAGGGCGGGCGGCCCTCGCCGATCGCGTCGTCGGCGGCGATGCCCGGCTGGATGCGCGAGAGCATGCACGTACGAGCGCTCGCGCCGGCCGACTTCGCGGTCGAAGCCAACGGGCCCGTCCGCGTGATCGGCGTCGACGCGGGCACCATCGTGACCCGCGCTCTCGTCGGCGAACCACTGCGGCGCGACGGCAAGTCGTACGCCGACCCGGGCCGCGACCTCGCGAAGCTCGCGGTGATCGAGCGGCACCACGACACCGGGCGGATCGGGATCGGGTTCGCCCAGGGGTTCGGGCTGCAGGCGGGGGCGCTGGCGTCGACCCACGCGCACGACGCCCACAACCTCGTGGTGGTCGGCATGACCGACGAGGACATGGCGGCGGCGGCCAACCACCTCCGCGAGATCGGCGGCGGCCAGGTCGTCGTGATGGACGGCAGGGTCATCGCCGAGCTGCCGTGCCCGATCGGCGGTCTGCTGTCGGACCTGACGTTCGAACAGGTCGCGGAGCGGGCGAGGATCCTGGAAGAGGCCGCCGGGGAACTCGGCACCACACTCCCATCGCCGTTCATGGCGATGTCGTTCCTCGCGCTGTCCGTCGTCCCGGAGCTCAAGCTAACGGACCGCGGGCTCGTCGACGTGGACCGGTTCGAGCTCGTCTCGCTCGAGGTCGAGCGGGTCTAGGTCAGGGCAGCAGCGACCGGACCCGGTCGGCGATCGCGGAGGCCGAGATACCGGCCCAGTCGCGGAGCTCCTCCGGCGTCCCCGAACCCGGCATCTGCGTCACGGCGACCTTGACCACCCGGCCCGAGAGGTCCCCGCCGACCGCGAGCGCCGCGAGCACGGCATCGCCGAGACCTCCCTCGCTCCAATGGTCCTCGACCGTGACGAGTAGACCGGTCTGCGACACGGCGTCACGGAGCGTCTCGGCGTCGATCGGCTTGATCGAGTAGCAGTCCACAACGCGCACCGAGATCCCCTCGGCCTCGAGCGACCGTGCGGCCTCGAGCGCCTCGTGCAGCGTGATCCCCGCCCCGACAAGCGTCACTCGATCCGCGTCCGAGGACCGGAGCGTCTTCGAACCGCCGATCGGGAAGTCTTCGTGGTCGTCGTAGAGCGCCGGCGTCTTCTCACGGGTCGTGCGGATGTACGAGATCCCGGGCAGGTCGGCCATCGCCGCGACGAGCCGCGCGGTCGAGTTGCCGTCGCACGGGTAGAGCACGGTCGAGCCGTGCACGGCGCGCATCATCGCCAGGTCCTCGAGGGCCATCTGCGACGGCCCGTCCTCGCCGATCGACACCCCGGCGTGTGAGCCGCTCAGGCGGAGGTTCGCGCGGCTGATCGCGGCCATCCGGATGAAGTCGTAGGCCCGCGTGAGGAAAGCGGCGAACGTAGCCGGGAACACCACCTTGCCCAGCGCCTGCATCCCCACGGCCATGCCGAGCATGTTCTGCTCGGCGATGTAGCTCTCGACGAACCGATCGGGCGCGACCTTCTCGAGGTCCTCGGTATGGGTCGAGTTCGCGACCTCGCCGTCGATCGCGACGACGTCGCCGCGCACGGCGAGCGCCGCGAGCGTCTCGCCGAACGCCTTCCGCGTCGCGATCGCCTCTGCATACACCGGCAGCACCACGTTCGGTGCGTCCGCCCGCGGCGAGACCCCCGTCTCCGGCTTGGGCGGCGTCACCGACACGTCGCGCGGGCCGCCGAGCTCGGCGATCGCCTTCTCCGCCTCCTCCTCCGACAGGGCCTTGCCGTGCCAGCCCTCGCGGTTGGCCAGGAACGAGACGCCGTGGCCCTTCTCGGTCTTCGCGATCACGACCGCCGGCCGATCCGCCCCCTCGGCCTCGGCGTACGCGGCGTCGATCGCCGCCACGTCGTGGCCGTCCACCTCGATCGGGTGCCAGCCGAACGAGCGCGCGCGGGCGGCGTAGGCGTCCAGGTCCCACTCGAGCATCGTCGGACCGCGCTGGCCGAGCCGGTTGACGTCGATGATCCCGATCAGGTTGTCGGCGCCGTGGTGCGAGGCGTTCTCCATCGCCTCCCACACCGAACCCTCGGCGACCTCGGAGTCCCCCATCAGGCACCAGACGCGAGCCGGGATCGCGTCCATCTTCATCGCGAGCGCCATCCCGAGCGCGATCGGCAGGCCCTGGCCGAGCGACCCGGTCGCGACGTCGATCCACGGCATCTCGGGGAGCGGGACAGGGTGCCCCTGCACCGGGGAACCGAACCGCCGGAACGTGAGCAGCTGCTCGTCGGTGATCGCGCCGACCGCCTTCAGGACCGAGAACATCAGGGGTGACGCGTGGCCCTTCGACAGGACGAACCGGTCGTTCGCGAGGTTCTTGGGGTCGGCGACGTCGTAGCGGAGGTGGTCGGACCACAGCACCGCGAGCAGGTGCGCGGCCGACAACGAGGACGTAGGGTGACCCGACCCCGCGGCCGTCGAGCTCCTGATCGAGTCGACCCCGAGCTGTGCCGCGACCTCGTTCCAATCGTTGACCGTGCCCATCCGTCCTTCCTCCTCCTGTGACTCCTGCTGTGACTTCTGGCTGTGGCTTCTGGCTGTGGCTTCTGGCTGTGGCTTCTGGCTGTGGCTTCTGGCGCGGAGTCTACGGGCCGCAGAGTCTCCACATCGAGCCGACCATCCGCCCTGCTACCCTTGCACGCCATGGCCGACTACAAGGAGATCCGCGTCGAGCGCCTGTTCCTCAAGGTGCCGAACACGGAGAAGCTCCGCAAGGGCGCCGCCGGACGGCACAAGCACCTGCTCGCCGATGGCTGGCGCGAGGTGGAGCGCCGGCGCGAGATCGACCACATCTGGGTCCGGTATGAGCGCACCGGCCCGACCCCGCTCCGTCTGCGGCTGCCCCGGCCCGAGAAGGACCAGGGGCGCTTCGAGCGCCGCCCGCGCATGGGTGGGCGTGACGGCGGCCGTGGCGGCCCCCGCGGGCGGCGCTGACCAGCCCTCCACCGCGCCCTCTCCGACTCCCGCGTCGAACCGAAGATCCTTCGGTGATGTCCTCGATACGCCGGAGGAACGGCGGGTATCATGACGTCAGGAGCCGGTTCATCCGGCACCGCTGAAGCAGCTACCCAGACCCGATCGGGCCGTCGCGGACACGGAGAGCGGATGAGCGAGCAGAGCGACCCAACCACGAGCCGCCCTAAGCACGAGGCCGGCCACGCGCACGCGGCGGATCAGCCCTTCGAGTACCCACTGCGCCGCGAGTACGTCGAACCCAACTGGACACGCCTGCCCGGGTTCCGCGACGTCACCAAGGAGCAGTGGGAGTCGGCGCAGTGGCAGCGGGCCCACTCGATCAAGAACCTCGTGGAGCTCAAGCGGGCCCTCGGCGACCTGTTGACCGACGACCTGTACGCGGACATCGAGCGCGACCAGCAGGAGCGGGCCACGATGTCGATGCTGCTCCCGCCCCAGATGGTCAACACGATGGACGAGACCGATCTGTGGGCCGACCCCGTTCGCCGCTACATGGCCCCCGCGCTGTCCGACCGCGCCGTGGAGTTCCCGTCCCACCCGATGGCCGCCCGGGACTCGCTGCACGAGGCCGACATGTGGGCGGTCGAGGGACTCACGCACCGCTACCCGACCAAGGTGCTCGCCGAGCTGATCCCGACGTGCCCCCAGTACTGCGGCCACTGCACGCGGATGGACCTGGTAGGCAACGACACCTCCCAGATCTTGAAGTACAAGTTCGAGATGAAGCAGAACGAGCGCTGGGACGCGATGCTCGACTACCTCCGACGGACGCCGAGCGTCCGCGACGTCGTGGTCTCGGGCGGGGACATGGCCAACGTCCCGATCAAGCGCCTGCAGGAGTGGCTGTTCGATCTGTTCGACATCGAGAACGTCCGCGACGTCCGCATCGCGACCAAGGGTCTGATGGGGATCCCGCAGCACTTCCTCCAAGACGAGGTGCTGGCCGGGTACGACGCGATCGCGAAGCGGGCACACGAGCGCGGCGTCGAAGTCGCGATCCATACCCACGTGAACGCCGCGCAGCAGGTGACGCCGCTGGTGGGTTCGGCCGTCCGAAAGCTCCTGGATATGGGGTACCGCGACGTCCGGAACCAAGGTGTGCTCCTGAAGGGCGTGAACACGACCCCCAACCAGATCCTCGAGCTGTGTTTCATGCTGCTCGACCACGCGAAGGTCATGCCCTACTACTTCTACATGTGCGACATGATCCCGAACAGCGAGCACTGGCGGCTCTCCGTGTGGGAGGCGCAGGAACTGCAGTTCGCGATCATGGGGTATCTGCCAGGGTTCGCTACCCCGAGGTTCGTGTGCGACGTGCCGTTCGTCGGCAAGCGCTGGGTGCACATGCTCAGCACGTACGACCGGGTCAAGGGGATCTCCTACTGGCGGAAGAACTACCGGACCGGGATCGAGTACGACGACCCCGAGGCACTCTCACGCGAGTACCCGTACTACGACCCGATCACCACGCTCCCCGAGGAGGGAAAGCGCTATTGGCGCGAGTTCGAGGCGGAGCAGCAGGGCAAGCGACTCCAGCCTGCCTGAGCATCCGTCGGATCCGACATGGGGGTCCTCACGTCTACGGCAACAGATGCAGGGTGTGTTCGCTGTTGCCCGTGTCGTCGACGATCTCGACCGTCGCGGAGCCCCCGACGTTCTCGAACTCGCCCGTGCCCCCCGTGATCGCGAGCACCCAGGTCCCGCCGACCTTGAGCTGCGAGACCGGGATCAGGCCCTCGGCCGTCACCGTTCCGCGCGCGGGGATCTCGTAGATCTGTGAGCAGGAGTCCTTCTTCGCGAAGTGCACCGAGCAGTCGACGAACAGGTGGCCTGCGACCGAGTCCTGGGCGTCGGTGAGCTCGCTCCGGAAGATGTAGCGGTCGCCGGGTCTGAAGTCGTCGGCGTCCCCGACCAGGTCGAGGTTCCTGCCCTTCAGCGTGTGCTCGCCGAAGACCACGGTCTCCTCCTGCACGATCCCCGTCCCGGCGAACGCGGACGTGAGCCCCGCCGCGAGCATCCCCACCACCGCGGCCATCAACACCATAGCGAACCGTCGCATGTCGTCTCCCTTCCTTGGGTGGGTTCCACCGCCGACGGGCATCATCCCGTCACCCGGCCCTTGGTTCAACGATCCCAACGCTCGGGGCTGCGATAGGGTCATCGACCATGCCCAAGACCCTGCTGCGCATGTCCGCTTTCGTCTTCCTGTTCGCGCTGGTCGGGAGCTCCTGTGGCGACGACGCGCCGGACTGGACTCCGCTCCCGCCGCTCGACTACGGGAAGGCGCCGGCAGCGGTGGACGCGGGCGCGTTCGACACGGCGACGCCGATCAAGCACGTCGTGTTCGTGATCAAGGAGAACCGCACGTTCGACAACATGTTCGGGATGTACCCGGGCGCGAACGGTGTCACGGTCGGCATGGACCAGGGCGAACCCCGGACGCTGACCCCGGCGGTCGACCGGCTCGAGATGGACATCCGTCACTGCTACGACTGCGCTCTGCAGGCCTGGAACGAGGGCAAGATGGACGGGTTCGCGACGATCAGCGAGACGGCGGACCGGTTCGCCTACACGCAGTACCAGCCCGGGGACCTTCCGAACTACTGGTCGTGGGCCTCGTCGTACGTGCTCGGGGACAACTTCTTCGCGAGCGCGCAAGGACCGTCGTTCCCGAACCACCTGTACACGATCGCCGCGCAGTCCGGTGGAACGCACGAGAACGTCTACCAGGACATCGACAAGCTCCGCGAACGCCACCAGGGGACCGGCCTGTTCAAGGCGTGGGGGTGCGACTCGATGGAGGACGGGTACGCGGTCGTCGTGGACAGCGAGGGGATCAAGAAGAAGGTCCCGCCGTGCTTCGACTTCCTCACCGAGGGCGACCTGCTGAGCGAGGCGAAGATCCCCTGGGCCTACTACGCGGCCACCCAGTACCAGAACGGCTACCTGTGGTCGGCCTACGATGCGGTCCGTCACGTCCGCGAGAACGAGGCGTACTGGCAGACGCACATCTTCCCGGTCGACGCGTTCGCCGAGCAGGCTCGCTCGGGGCTGCTGCCGCCCGTCACTTGGGTGACCCCGCGGTTCGAGCTCTCGGAGCACCCCGAGTACAGCATGTGCCACGGCGAGAACTGGACCACCGAGATCGTGAACGCAATCATGGAGAGCCCCGAGTGGGACTCGACCGCGATCTTCATCACCTGGGATGACTACGGCGGCTTCTACGACCACGTGCCCCCGCCGCAGGTCGACGACTTCGGGTTCGGCATCCGGGTACCGCTGCTGGTGATCAGCCCGTACGCGAAGGAGGGGTTCGTCAGCCACGAGCTCGGGGAGTTCTCCAGCGTGCTGCGGTTCATCGAGGACAATTGGGAGCTCACCCAGCTCACGCACCGCGACCGCGACGCGACGCCGCTGCTCTCGGGGTTCGACTTCGACCAGGTGCCGCGGCCACCGGACCCGCTCCCGCTCCGCACCGACTGCGTCGGCCCGAAGTTCCCCGACGGCTAGTCGCCAGGCTTGCCGATCGTCCGCAGGAACGGCCAGGCCGACGCGAACTGCGACGTGGACGTGCCGTACGGGCAATCCTGCCGAAGCGGCAGGATCAGCTTGTCGAAGTTCGGGTGCTCGAAGTCGAACGCGCCCGAGAGCGGGTCCGCCTGGGCATCCCGGTCGGTCATCGGGTCGAGCCCGAACAGCTGCTCGATGAAGGCGAGCACCGAAGAGAACTCGTAGGTCGTGTTGTCCACCGAGCCGCCGTCGGGGTTCGAGCCCTGCCGCGTGTAGGGGCTGATGATCAGGGCCGGCGTCCGCGGGCCCAGACCCATGACGTCGAACTGAGGCGGCGCGACCGGGTCGTAGAACCCTCCGAAGTCGTCCCAGACCACGACGATCGCGGTCGAGCGCCAGTACTCGCTCCGCATGATCGTGTTGACTTGGTGCACGGTCCAGTTCTCGCCGGCGCACGTACTCTTCCCCGCGCCGGGATGCTCGTTGTAGGACTCGGGCGGGATGATCCACGAGACCGCGGGCATCTGACCCTGCTTCACGTCCTTGACGAAGTTCGCCGGCTCCTGGACCTTGTCCCACATCGGCCCGTACCGCACGTGCCTGATCATCTGCATGACGTTCATCCACGCGTTCTCGCTCGCGTAGTACTTCCACGGGATGCCGTCCTGCTCGAGCTGGTCCGGGAGCACCGGGATGTCGAAACATAGGCGGATGCTGTCCCAGAAGTCCGCGATGTCGTACACGTTGGACCCGTTGGCCGTGATCTCGCGTTCGAGCCGCATGATCTGGTCCGCGTGCTGACGGGCCTCGTGGGGGGTGAAGCGGGTCGCGTCCTCGGTCGGGTCGTCGCAGTAGTTGCCCTCGTGGTCGGTGGTCGACTTGTTGTCGACGATGAAGTTCGACTGCGCGGCCACCGCGTACAGATGCTCCGGCAGCGTCGGGCCGTACATAGGCGTGAAGAAGTGATCGGCCAGGACGAACCGGTCGGCGTACGCCCAGTAGTTCGGCACGCCGTCGCGGTCCAGGTAGGAGTAGTTCGTCAGGTCGGCCCCGTACAGGTCCGCGTTCGTCGACTGCGGGATCGGGCCGTTCATCCGGTTGAACCCGTTCATCTTGCCGTCGTTGATCGCCGTGAGGCCGCACCGGAAGCAGTGGGTCAGATCGTGCGGATAGATGTCGGGGCCCTTGGTGAGCTGGACGACCCGACCGTCGTTGCACCCGTCCTCCGTGCACTTGATCGTGCCACCCTCCGTCGCGCCCTCGGCACCGGGGTAGGTCGCGAAGTAGTTGTTGAACGTCCGGTTCTCCTTGACGATGAAGACGACGTGCTCGATCGGCGTCTGGCCGGGGACGATCGTCACGCCACCGTTGCCGGAGGACCCGCTGGCGCCCGTCCCGCCGTTCGAACCGGTCGCGGGCGAGGTCCCGCCGGACGGTCCGGTCGCCGCGCGCTCCTCTTCGCGCAGGGTCGAGGCCCATCCGATCGCCGCGATCGCGATCACGAGCACGCCCAGGAAGATCGCGAAGCCTCGACGCCGTGCGGCCCGCCGCTTGTCGAACCGCAGCCGCCTGCGCGGGATCGGGACGCGCGAACCGGGTCCGGAGGGAGCGCTCATGGCCGCCTAGCCTATCGAGGAGCCCCGTGAAACATCGCGCTTCCTTCGCGTCGCCAGCGCCTCAACCAGGACGAGCCCGCCGAGCACAGCCAGCCCGATCGGGACGCTCGTGCCCGACCGGTCCCCGAACCCCGGCGGCACCGGCGAGCACAGCTCGCGCAGCCGCGCCCGCTGATGCTCGAGCACCGGCTGCGACGCCGGCACCCCGGCCAGGTTGTCGAGCTCGTACGGGTCGGTGGCGAGGTCGTAGAGCTCCTCCTCGCCCGTCGAGTACCGCACGTACGTCCAACGCTCCGAACGCACCGCGCAGAACGTCGGGATCGGGTTCGTGCCCTCCATGTGCTCGACCAGGAAGTCGTGCCGCCACGAGCCCGGATCGCCCCCGAGAACGGGGAGCAGGCTCCGCCCGTCGGTCGGCGGATGTGGGATACCTGCGGCGTCGGCGATCGTCGGCGCGAGATCGATGTTCAGCGCGAGCACGCCGGGCAGGTTCGTCCCCGGCGTCCACCCGGCGGCGTCCCAGCGCACCACGAGCGGGACGCGGATCGACTCCTCGTACGGCGCCTCCTTCTTGGTCCACCGATGCTCCCCGTGCTGGATCCCGTTGTCCGAGGTGAACACGATCAGCGTGTTCTCCAGCCGGCCGGCTGCGTCGAGCGCGTCCAGCACCCGACCCAGCGCGCGGTCGACGCCGAGGAGCGACCGGTACTGGTCCGTCCGGAAGGCGTCGATCGCCGCCTCCTGCGAGGCGGTGAACCGTGGCAGATCGCGGACCCATGCCGGCTTGTCCGAGACGTCGGCCTCGTCGAACGAGGGCGGGCGTGCCGGCGGGAGATCGGCGAACGCGTCCTCGTCGCCCGGGGACGGGATCGCGGGTTCGTGCGGCGCCGACGTCGCGAGCTCGAGGAACAGCGGCCCGGTGGTGTCCCGGACGAACGCGACCGCCTCGTCCGCGAGCACCTCGGTCGCGTGGTCCCTCGGGCCGTGGCCGAACGCGTGGAGGGCCCCGTCGATCGTCAGGGTGTAGTCGACGGGCGCCGAGTGCACGAACGCCACCCACCGGTCCCAACCCGGCGGGACGTAGCCGGTCACCGCCGCATGCTGGTACCCGTCGATGTACTTGCCGAACAGCCCCGTCCGGTAGCCCGCGTCGTGCAGCCACGTCGCGAGCGTCGAGCCGTCATGGAACCACTCGAACCGACCGAACGGCGGGATCTGTCGGTAGACGAGGTGGGTGTGGGAGTAGTTGCCGGTCAGGATGCTCGCGCGGCTGGGACAGCAGAGCGGGTTCACGACGAACGCGTCGGGGAACGTCACGCCCCGGCCGGCGAGTCGCTCCGAAAGGATCGGCATCGCCCACAGGGAGTCCCAGCGCTGGTCGTCGGTCACGATCAGGACGATGTCGGGGGGCTCCCCGGTCTCCGAAGCCGCCGACGCGCGCGCGTTCGCGGCCGAGGCCGGGACGCCCGCCGCGACCGGGGTCACGAGCAGGATCGCCCCGAGGGCGACCGCGGCGACGTGCCTCACGCGCTCCGGTACGCCTCGAGCGTCGCGGCGAGCCGCGAGACGTCGGCCTGGAACGCGGGCGCGTCGATGACGTTCACGAGCTCGAAGGGATCGTCTCGCAGCGCGTAGAGCTCGCGTTCGCCGGTCCCGAGCTCGGTGTAGGCGAACCGACGGGTGCGGACCTCCCACCACGCCGGGATCGCCTTGTCGCCCACCCACTCGGCGAACACCTCGCCCGGGAGTCCAGCCCGGCTGCCGGTCGAGAGCAGCGGGACGAGGCTGACGCCGTCGAAGTCCGTCGAGGGCGTCGCACCCGTGAGCTCGGCGATCGTCGGGACGAGGTCGGCCGCGGAGACGATGGCGCGTTCCGTGCGGTGCTGGGCGTCCGGCATCCGGATCATGAAGGGAACGGCGAGGCACGCCTGGTACGGACAGCTCTTCTTGGTCCACCGGTGCTCGCCGAACGCGAGGCCGTTGTCGGAGGTGAAGACCACGATCGTCTCACCCAACTCACCGCGGGCACGAACCGCGTCCATGATCCCCCGGATCGCGTCATCGACCGCCAGTAGCGCGGCGTACGACTGGCGGCGGTGCCGGCGCTGCGTCGCCCGCTGCGCATCGTCCATCGGGGCGAGGGCGCGGACCCAGGCCGGCTTGTCGGAGACGTCTGCCTCCCCCACCGAGGGGGGCGTGGGCACCGCGAGGTCCGCGAACGCCCCCTCGTCCCTCGGCGCCGCGACCCACGGCGGGTGCGGCGCCGTCGGCGCGAACCACAGGAAGTACGGCCAGTCCGTCGGCGCCTCGCGGACGAACTCGGTCGCCTGGTCGGCCAGGACGTCGGTCGCGTAGTCCGCGTCGGCGTGCCCGTACCGGACGACGTGGTCCTGTTCGAACATCGAGTAGTCGTAGTACAGGCTCGTCACCGGGCCGTGCTCGCGCCCCCACCACCGGTCCCAGCCCTGTGGGATATAGGCGGGCTCTTCGAACGGATACAGGTTGAGGTACTTGCCGACCAGGCCCGTGTGGTACCCCGCGCCGTGCAGCAAGGTCGCGAGCGTCGAGGTCTCGTCGAACAGCTGCGCGTCCTCGTTGTCTCGAACGCCCGTGTGGTGCGAGAACCGTCCGGTGAGCATCGTCGCGCGCGAGGGGCAGCACAGTGGGGTGTTCACGTACCCGTTCTCGAACACGATCCAGTGGTCGTTCGGATCGACCGCCCGCTGTTGCAGGTACGGCATCACCTCGTAGGGGTTCGGGATCGAGTCGTCCGACTGGTCGTCCGTCACGATCACGATCACGTTCGGGCGTGGGTCCTGACCGCGGACCTCGGAGAGCGCCACCACACTCCAGGCGAGCGCCAACACGGCGAGGACGACCGCCACGCCGGGCAGGACCCCGGGGCGGTCTCGACCCCGGCTCGGAGAGTTGTCCTGGGCGGTCATCCGAGCTTCCGCAGCTTCCAGATGTTCTCGCCGGGCCACCGGCGGGCCCAATCCAGGGGCGCGAAATCGGGATAGGTGGTGCGGGGACGGGCCGGCGGCCGAGGCTCGACCAGGTCGAGCACCTCGAACCCGTTCGAGCGGAACAGCCGGATCCACTCCCCGTACGGCAACTGGAACTCGACCGTCTCCCACGTCTCCCGGCGCAGGCCGAAGTAGCTGCGGACCAGCTCGGGTCCGGGCGGCTCTTCGCCGTCACCCCAGCAGAGCCAGATCAGCGGGCTCGCGATGTTGAACGCGAACACCCCGCCCGGACGAAGGAGCCGGGCGACCTCGGGCACCGTGAGATACGGATCGGCGAACGTCATCGCGCCGTGGTCGCAGAACACGACGTCGAAGCTCGCGTCGGGGAACGGCGTGCGTTCGGCATTGGCGTTCACGAACGGCACCCGCTCCGAGGCCTCGCCGGCCAGCCGCCGGGCGTGGGCGAGCTGACGGATCGACAGGTCCAAACCCACCGCGCGCGCCCCGCGACGCACGAGCGCGATCGACCACTGGCCCCCGCCGCACCCGAACTCGAGCACGTCCCTGCCGGCGACGTCGCCGAGGATGTCGAGATCAGACTCCGGGATCCCCCAGATCCCCCAGGTCGGACGGTCGAACCGGTTGAGCTGCGACCCGTGCTCGCGCTGGTAGTCGTCCGCCTCGCGGTTCCAGTTGGCGCGATTGTGGCGGATATAGGCCGGCTGGACGGGCGCGTTCCTGCCCGCGGCGCTCGCCGAACGAGCCGCAGCGCTCCGACGAGCGGCACTCACCTGTCGAGCCATCCGGCCGCGCGATCGTGCTCGTCGGCCACCAGGCCCGCGGCGATCGACAGCGCGATCTCGGCGGGGCTGCGCCCGCCGAGGTCCAGGCCGAGCGGGGAGCGGATCCGCGCGAGGTCCTCGTCGCCGAACCCCTCGGCGCGGAGCTCGTCGACGTAGGGCCCGACGTGGCGCCGGCTCCCCATCACACCGACGAACCGCGCAGGCGAACGCAGCGCGACGGCGAGCGCGTCGGCGATCCCAGGTGCGTCGTGGTCCGTGAAGACCAGGCGGGTCTGGTCGTCGATCTCGACGTCGCCGAGCTCGCGCACGACGCGCATCGAGCGCGTGTCGGCATCGGTGACACGTTCCGAACGCGTCTCGACCAGGACCGGCGCGAACCCGAGCCCCGGCGCGAGCACCGCGAGCTCGCGGGCGACGTCGGTGGCCGAGACGACGACGAGCGTCGGCATCGGGTGCGACGGCTCCAGGTACACCTCGACGTCGCCGAGCTCGTGGTGGTAGGTCCGGGTCACCGGTTGCCCCGACGCGAGGATCTCGGCGGCGTCGCGGACGGCCGCCTCGTCGAACTCGGCGCACCCCAGCGTCCCGTGCACCTCTCCGCCGGGCACGATCCGCATGGAGTTCCCGACCGCGCAGGGCGGCGAACCGTGCACCTTGACCGCCTTGGCCTCGACCGAACCGACCGCGACCGCCCCCTGCCGCTTCGCGTCGTCGCCGTCGGCGTGACCGGTCGGGTGCTCCCCCGTGCGGCCGCCCAGCAGCTCGACCGCGTGGGGCAGGACCGGCAACACGGCCCGGAGGCTCTCGCGGACGCCCTTCGGGCTGCCGGGGAGGTTCACGATCAGGGTCGCGCCGCGCGAGCCGGCCACCGCCCGCGACAGGGCGGCCATCGGCGTCTGCCGAAGGCCCTCGCTCCGCATCAGCTCGGCGAGACCGGGCGCCTCGCGTTCGAGCACCGCGCGGGTGGCCTCGGGGGTCACGTCCCGCGGGCCGAACCCCGTCCCGCCGGTGGTGACCACGAGCGCGAACCCTCCCGAGTCCGCGAGCTCGCGAAGGCCCGTCTCGATCGCGGGGCGCTCGTCGGGCACCACGGTCCGAGCCTCGACGTCGAACCCCGCCTCGCGCAGCAGAGCCTCGGCGGCGTCGCCCGAGCCGTCGGCTCGCCTTCCCTGGGAGACGCCGTCGGAGACCGTCACGACGGCGGCGCGGATGCCGCTCACGCGCCCATCCTGCCAGACCCGCCCGCGCTCGTCCGTACTACGGTGGTCGCGAACCATGACCGCGGACCACGAACCGCGTACGACCACCACGGACCGAACACACGGACGGATCCAGGAGGGAGTTCCGATGGATGCGTGGATCGACCGATTGGCGGCGGCGCTCGGGGAGGACCCCCTGACCGAGGCCGAGACCACCCGGCTCCTCGGCTCGGCCCGAGACGTCGCGCACCGCGTGGAGCGCAGGATCACGCCGCTCGCGGCGTTCCTGCTCGGCTCGGCCACCGGCCGGGGGTTGGCCGGGGGCGCCTCGAGGGACGCCGCGCTGGCCTCGACCCTCGAGGCCCTCGAGGGGCTCCTGCCGGACGAGCCGGACGAGGGCTCGAACGGCTCGGCGGGGTAGGCTGGAGGTTCGCATGGATGTCTGGCAGCCGCCGTCGTCCCTCCCCCCGACGGAGGGTCCACTGGTCGACACGTTCGGCCGGGTCGCCGACGACCTCCGGGTCTCGGTGACCGATCGCTGCAACTTCCGCTGCACTTACTGCATGCCTGCCGAAGGGCTCGCCTGGCTCCCCAAGCACGAGATCCTGACGTTCGAGGAGCTGACGAGGCTCCTCGGTCTGTTCGTCCACCGGCTCGGGATCCGCTCGGTCAAGGTCACCGGTGGCGAGCCCACCGTCCGGGCCGATCTGCCCACGCTGATCCGGATGTTCCGAGAGGCCGCCCCCGAGATCGACCTGTCGATGACCACGAACGGCGTGCTGCTCGACCGTCTCGCGGGACCGCTCGCCGAGGCGGGCCTGGGTCGCGTGACGGTCTCCCTGGACTCGCTGCTACGGCACCGGTTCGAGGAGATGACCCGTCGCGACGCGCTCGATCGCGTGCTGGCAGGCATCGCGGCCGCCGAGGAGGCCGGGCTGGTCCCGATCAAGATCAACTGCGTCGTGATCGGCGGGACCAACGACGACGAGGTGGTCGACCTGGCGCGCTGGTCGAGGGAGCGCGGCTACACGGTCCGGTTCATCGAGTACATGCCGCTCGACGCGCAGCACGCGTGGGAGCGCGCGAAGGTCGTCTCGTCGGCCAGGGTCCTCGAGGCGATCGACGCCGTGTACCCGCTCGTCCCCCAAGGCCCCGACGCCGAGCCCGCGACGAGCTATCGTTTCGCCGACGGCGCGCCGGGCGGGATCGGCGTGATCGGCAGCGTCACCGAACCGTTCTGCGAGTCCTGCAACCGCCTTCGGATCACGGCGGAAGGGCAGGTGCGGGCCTGCCTGTTCGCGCTCGAGGAGACCGACCTGCGTGGCCCGCTCCGCGACGGCGCCACCGACGACGAGCTCGTTGGCCTGATCCGTCGCAACGTGTGGCGCAAGTGGTCCGGCCACCGGATCAACCATCCGGACTTCGAGCAACCCGAGCGTTCGATGTCCGCGATAGGCGGCTGAGCCGGAGGCTCGGCTCAGTCCTTTCGGCTCAGTCCGTCAGCTCAGTCCTGTCTGCTCAGTCTGGGGCCTTGCCGCGGGCGAACCACCCCTTCACCGTGTCGCCCGCGAGGAACCACCCGACCCCGAACGCGATGAAACCGAACAGCGCGAACAGCACGATCGCGAACCCACGCGTCACCTCGAGGAACCCGACCGTGGTGGGCGCACCCGGCGGCGCCTCGGAGTCGCCGATGTTCGCGATCCCCGTTGCGAGTCCCCACGCGCACAGGACGGCGAGGGCGAGGAACGCCAGCCCCAACACGAAGGCGAGTCCCTCGAGCCAGTCGTGGGCGGCGGTGGCCTCGCTCAACCGCCGGCGGAAGGTCCGGTAGGTCATCGATTCACAGCCCGGCGAGCTTGGCGAGCCCGGAGATCTTCTGCAGCACGAACCGCTTGCCGTCGCGCTCGACGAAGCCCCGTCGTTGGAAGTCGGACAGGATCCTCGTGACGTTCTCGCGGCTGCCGCCACACAGGCTCGCCAGGTCCGCATGCGTCACGATCGAAGGCACGACGGCCCCGTCGGAGGGAAGCTCGTCCAGCGAGGGGGAGACCAGCTGGAGGAGGCGTTTGGCGACCCGCCCCTTCAGGTCCAGGTAGAGGAGGTCCTCGACGAACGCCTCCTGCGACAGCACCTGTCTCGCGAGCGCCCGCAACAACGCGCGGGCTGCCGTCGGCTCCTCGATGAGGAAGTCCAGGAGCACGGGACCGCTGACCCGCCAGGCCTCGGTCTCCTCGAGGGCGAGGGCGGCGGCCGAACGCGGCTGATCCCCCAGGACGCCGAGCTCGCCGAAGAACTGGGGCGTGTCGAGCGTGGTGTGGAGCTGGCGGTGGCCGTTCGAGGACAGGGAGCTGATCTCGACGCGACCGCTGACCAGGAAGTAGACGTCGGGCGCGTCGTCGCCCTGGTGGAACAGGTACGTCCCGCGACGGAACCGTCGCGACACACCCTGGGCGGCGAGCCGCGAGATCGTCTCGTCCGAGGCCCCCTCGAACAGGGGCGTCCGAGCCATCCCCTCCAGCAACGCCTGGCTGAGCTCCGTGGTGGCCACGGCTGCAAGCGTAGTCACATCTGTGCTCCCGGTCGCGAGGGTTGTTCCGGAACGCGATGAGGCCGGGGCGCCGATCGCGACCCGGCCTCATGCCAAGTTCAAGTGCTTCCTACTTCTTGACCCGCTTGACCCGCTTGACCCGCTTGACCCGGGAAACACGGGTGGCAGCCTCCGTCTTGCCCGACTCCTTCGAAGCCTTGGCAGCCGGCGCCTTCGGTGAGATCTTCTTGTCCGCCACGATCGTCACCTCCCCCCTCCGCTCTGGCCCTCTAGGGCTTTCGTTGTCTGGTCGCATCATCGTCCCGGCGTCACGGTCTGTGTGTGTCGGGCGTCACCGAAGGCTAGGTGACCTCCGTCACAGTCCAACGGGTGACGTACGTCACATGGAGTCGAGTTCGGGCAGGTCAAGGGGGTCTGGGCGCGGGGTGCAGGCGCCGCAGAACAACGCGTCCTCGACGATCAGCACCTTGGGGACGTCACCCGTTCGGAAGAGCTCGAGGATGTACGGGTGCGTCTGGACGTGGTCCTCGCAGATCCCCCGGCCGCAGAAACGGCAGACCCCGACCGCGCTCCTCTTGCAATGCCAGCAGTCCATACCGGCTCAGTGCGTCAGCTCTTCGGTGACGGCATGCGAGATGAGGGTCCCGCGACGGAAGGCGTCGCCCACGAGGCGATCGAATCCGTCCCGATCCAGACGGAAGGCGCGCACGGGCGTTCGCGCCGTCACGGTTGCCGTTCGGGGCACCTCCATCAGGAGCGCGACCTCGCCGAAATACGATCCGCGGCCGATCGTGTTCACCAGCCTCTCGTCCTTGACGATGTCGACCTGGCCGGACGATATCGCATAGAACGAATCACCGACGTCGCCCTCGCGCATGACCTCCTCGCCCGGCGCGAAGCTCACCCAGGCGCCCCCCTCGAGCAGCTCCCAGAGCTGCGCGGTCGACAGGTTGGAGAAGCAGCTGAGGCCCCGGAGCTCGGCGACCTGTTGCAACGTGGGCTCGAAGTCGGGCAGGTGCAGCTTGTCGGCGAGCAGGTGGTCGAAGACGCCCTTGTCCACCTCGAACACCTCGGCGGGACCGACGGCGCGGATCGTCGCGGCCCGGGCCGCCGCGGTGACCAGCCCGAGCTCCCCGAACGACTCGCCGCGGCCGAGATCGCGCATCCTGCGTTCGCCGCCGCTCTCCGAGTCCTCCTCGACCACCTCGAGGACACCCTTGCGGACGACGTAGAAGGCATCGGGCTGGTCGCCCTGGCGGAACACCGGCTGTCCGTCGCCGAGGCCGCGGAGGCGGACCCGACCGGCGATCTCGTTCAGCGCCTCGACCGGGATGTCCTCGAACATCGGGAGCGCGTCGATCAGCTCGGACGCCTCGACCCGCCAGCCGGTCTCGAGCCGGAACTGGATCCGGCGCCAGATCGCGCGGATCTCGCGGCCGACCGCGCGCAGCAGCTTGATCAGACCACGGAGCAGCGGCCCGGCGATGAACGCCGCGAGGATCACGAGCAGGAGCCGGGTCACCGGACCCTGTTGCCACAGGCGGCTCACCAGATCGCCGAACACGGTCTGCCAGTAGTAGTACGCCGTGTAGAGCGAGAAGATCGTGAAAGCGATACCGAGGACGCCGTACAGGGCCAGACCCGCGTCCCGCTTGGAGAAGCGCTCGCGGGTCCGGAGCTTGTGGAACAGGTCGCGACGCATGAACACGAGCGAGCGTTCGCGCAGGTCCGGGATCTCGATCAGATCGGCGAGGATGTAGTAGCCGTCGAGCTCGAGCAGCGGGATCAGGTTCATGATCACGACCAGGTAGTTCAGGACCGCGAACTTGTACATCGTCTCCGAAAGGATCCACCCCGGGAACCGCCAGGCGATCAGCGACGCGATGCCGGCGAGCACGAGCTGCGCGAACGGGCCGGCGAAGGACTCGGCGATCTGCTTGCTACGGTCCATCATCAGCCCGTCCGAGCTCTCGACGAAGAACGCCGGGGAGCCGAAGTAGATCTGGAACCCCGCGCTGCGGATCCGTCGGCCGTTGTGGACGATGACGAGCGCGTGCCCGAGCTCGTGACAGAACACCATCACGTAGTCCAGGACGATCAGCACGACGAACCCGATCGCGAGCGAACGACCCGCGATCACGAACTGCTCGTGACGCAGGATGTCGACGAACGCGCCCAGCCCGACGACCGCGGTGGCGACCAGCATCACGAGGACCAACGGCTTGAAGACCCACTTCAGGCCGTGGTCGTAGATCCACTGCACCAGCCGGTGCGCGCCCTCCCACTCGATCGAGAGCGTCTTGCCGAACTGCCGCGCTTTCAGGCGCCGATCGGTCACTGGGTCCATCGCCCGCGTCACCATGCTGGGGACGTCCACGTGGCGCTGCTCGAGGAAGTTGCCCCGATACAACGATCGCACGAGGTCGATCACGGTGGACAGCTCCATCTCGCCGGACTCCTCGAACCGCTCGACCACGATCTCCTTGACCGTTCGGGTCCCGTCCATGAGCTGGAGCAGGCCCACGTCCGAGGCGGCGAGACGGAAATGGAGGAGGTCGCGGGGGTTCGCGATCATCACGTACCCCTCGCCCCACCGCTGCTCGAACACCCGGATCTCGATGTCGTCCGCCAGCTTGGGGCGGAGCTCGGTCGGATCGACCAGGTGCGTGATCGTCTCCCAGACGTCACCGTCGTCGCCGGCGTCTTTGGCGCCGTTCGAGTCGATGTCGTCAGCGAGGAGGCGGTAGACGTCTTGCGGGCTCACGTGGAGCGGCCCTTGGCGGCGCGATCGGTCTGGACGCGTCGTTGGACGGCGTCGTAGACGGAGGCGCGGGGAGGCGGACGCCGCTTGCTGGCGAACACGTTCCCGACGAAGCCTCCGGCGAACAACGCGGCCGCGATGAGCGCGACCACGGTCCCGATCGTGATCCCGCCGCTCTCGGGCGCCGCCAGCGACCGGGTGACCTCCGCCGACTCGCCGAAGTCATCGACGACCCCGAGGACGAACCGAGCATCTTCCGGGATCGCCTTCACGACGTGCGCGTCGACCTCGAAGGAGATGTTGGCCCCACCGGTGGTCACGACCACGTTGGCGCCGCTGACCCGCAGGTACTCGCTCGTCACCACCGCGCCAGTACCCACGATGAGGTCCTGCTCGCCGACGATCAGCTTGTTGTCCTCGATGTCGAACCGCAGCCTCTCGAGCTCCTGGTTCCCCGACATGATCGACGCCTCCAGGAGGTGGAGCGCCTGCCACCCGCCGGGCATGGTCCCGTCGACACGGATCGTGAGCGTCGAGCCCGACGCGAGCGCGCCCGACACCTGGCCGTTGACGCTCGGACCGCTCGTCGGGCTCGGCGACGTGGACTGCGCCGAGGCGGGGCCCGCGGTCACGATCACCGCCAAGAGGGCGGCGAGCAGGAACGATGCTGCGAACGCCGGTCGACGGACCACGGAGCGCATCTTCGACCCGCGGGCACCGGGGCGCAACGTGACGGAGGTCACCCCCAGCGCGTGGTGGCCGTCACCGCTCCGGTCGCCGGGCCGGCCGTACGGTTCGCGAAGGAACAGGAACGAGCCAAGGGACGAGCACGAGGAGGTGCGGAGATGCTGAGCGGAGAGATGGCCCGGTCCCAGATCGGCGACCGCGTTCGCGAGGCCGAGGCCGACCGCCTGGCCCGGTCGACCCGCAGGAGCAGGGCCGCGAGCTCGCGGGGCGTGACCCGGCGCATCGGTCGTGCCGCACTGGCGGCGGCGACCTGGCCCATCAAGCACTAGCGTTCACGGCCCGGTCATCCACGGTCCTCCGGACCGTCACGGGCCCCCGATACGTTCCGTCCGCCACGAGAGGATCGTGCCCCCTCTCGAGAGCGGGGGGTCGGGTCTCGGACCGGGCCCCCCGCGCCCCCTCTCCCACCGAGAACGCGCACACAGGATCAGTGGCCCCCCGAGGGGAGATTCTCGATCTCCAGCGGCGGCAGACGATCCGCCGGCTCGAAACCGAGGATCGTGCCGTAGAACGTGAGCTCGGCCGACAGCCCACGCGAGATGTTCTCCACCTTGCGGAACCCGTGCTGCTCGCCCTCGAACAGCAGGTAGGCGTAGGGCAACCCTCGGTGCTCCAGGGCCTTGACGATGACCTCCGCCTGCGCGGGCGGGACCACCTCGTCCTCGTCGCCCTGCAGGATCAGCAGCGGGCTGGACAGGAGCTCGGCGTGGCGGACCGGTGAGCGTTCGGCCCACAGGTCGGCCGCCTCCGGCCACGGCCCCACCAGGAGATCGAGGTACTTCGACTCGAACTTGTGGGTGGTCTCGGCGAACGGCTCCAGATCCGAGACGCCGAAGTAGCTCGACCCCGTCGCGAACGCGTCCCGGAACGTGAGCGCGCACAGCGTCGTCCACCCGCCCGCGCTCCCCCCGGAGATCAACAGGCGCTCGGGGTCGGCGAGGCCCCGCTCGACCAGGTGCTGGGCGGCCGCCACGGCGTCGTCGACGTCGGCCACGCCCCATCGGCCGTAGAGGCTCTCGCGGAACGTTCGACCGTACCCGGTGCTGCCACGGTAGTTCACGTCGACGCACGCGATCCCTCGGCTCGTGAAGAACTGCAACTCGAGGTCCAGCTCGGGCCACACCTCGGACGTGGGTCCCCCGTGGATGTGGACGAGCAGCGGTGGGCGTTCGCCGTCGGAGGCGGCGACGGCCGGGTTCGTCGGCGGGTAGAAGTGCGCGAACGCGGTCTGACCGTCGGTGGTCGGGAACTCGATCGGCTCCGGCACGGAGAGGTACGCGGGGTCGAACTCCACGACGTCGCTCTCGCGGAGGACCTCGACCGCACGCGTCGAGAAGTCGAGTGACACGACCTGCATCGGCGTGGTCGGCCCGCCGGCGATGAACACCAACCGCTGCCCCGAGACGCTGAGGGCCGCCTCGAAGGTCGCGTACGGCAGGTCGAGGTCGAGGAGCTCCCGGGTCGTCGGATCGAGCAGCGCGAGGTGGTGGACGCCCCCCTGGCGATACGCGCAGACGATCCTCCCATCGGAGAGGAAGCCGTACGACGCGTACCCGAACAGCCACATCGGCACGGCGAACTCGGCCGATCTCGGGGTCAGGTTCGTCAGCTCACCGTCGGGCCCCTCCCGGTAGAGGTTCCACCAGTCGGTGCGGTCGGAGACGAAGGTCAACGAGCCGTCCGGTGCCCATGCCGGTTGGAAGATCGACTCACGGTCACCGCCCGCGACCGCGCGCGATGCTCCCGGTGATCCATCCGGCGCGACGTCGACCACTGCGAGCTCGGTGCCGTCCCAGGGCATCCGCGGGAAGTCCCAGGCGATGAACGCGATGCGCGAGCCATCGGAGGACCAGCGTGGGAACGCGTAGAAGTCCCGACCGGACACCAGCGTCGACATCGACGACCCGTCCGCGGCGATCACGACGAGCTCGTTGACGGGGAGCCCCTCGCCCTCGTGACGTTCGTGCACCGCCGCGATCCGCCGACCGTCGGGCGACACGTCCATGTCCGCGTAGCGAAGACCGCGCGGGGTCGCGGGTTCGGGGGTGATCGGGTTGGGTTCGCCGCCGAGCTCCTGCCGGTACAACCGCTGGTCCTCGAGGTTGACGAAATAGGTGGTCGTGCCTCGGAGGGCGTACGAACCGCCGCCGTACTCGTGCACCAGCGTTCGGACCGAGACCCCCGGCGGCGTCACGTCGAACGGCTCCGCGCCTGGATCCGAACGCACGACGACGGACCGACCGCGTTCTTGGGGCCGGAGCTCGAGCCACGTGGTCGCGTCGCCGACCGCCTTCGTCTCGCTCAGCACGACCGAGGCCTCCGCGGCGCGATCAGCCGAGATCGGCGACGGCCAGGACCCGTACGGGAGTCGTTGCGGATCGCTCATCCGCGCCAGCGGCCGACCAGCACCCGCGTCACCTTGAATCCGCGATCCATCGTGCTCCGCACGTCCTCGAAACCGTTCCGCCGCAACACGGACGCGACGGGCCTCGCACGGTCGGGGCTGACCTCGATCAGCAACCATCCGCCCGGTTTCAGCCACCGGGGACCCTCGGACGCCGTCCGACCGACGAGGCCGAGCCCGTCCAGGCTCCGGTCGGTGAGCGTGTGCACCGGCTCGAACCTGCGGATCTCCTCCGGGAGCTCGTGGAGCTCGTCGCGAGCGACGTACGGCGGATGCAAAGTGATCACGTCCACGCGCCCCTGCAGGTCCTTCGGCAGACCGCCGAACAGGTCACCCTTGGCGAACGTCGCGCGCAGCCGGAGCAGCTCCGCGTTCTCGCGCGCCACCCGGATCGCCGTCTGCGAGATGTCGGTGCCGAACACCCGCACCCCCGGGACCTCGTTCGCGATCGCCAGCGCGACGGTCCCGCCGCCGGTCGCGAGGTCGATGGCGACGGGGCGGCGTCTCCCGCGCAGCCTCCGCACCGCCTGCTCCGCGAGGTACTCGGTCGAATCTCGAGGCACGAACACGCCGGGCTTCGCGGCGATCTCCAGGCCTCGGAAGACGGCGTGGCCCGTGATGAGCTGCACCGGTTCGCCGGAGGCCCGACGGGCGATCATCCGATCGAAGCGCCGGCGGACGTTCGCGGGGACCTCCGCGTTCGGAGCGACGCGGTCGACGCCGAGCGCGTAGCCGAGCAGCTCGTCGGCCTCGATCTCCTCCCGATCGCGTTGCCAGTGATCGATGGCCGTGGATGCCTTCAGCGTGGCGACGGCATCGGTGAGGACCTCTTTCGCTTTCCTTGGCGCCTCCATCGGGCGAGCATCGTACCCGCCGCGACGATCGGCCACCCTGCCGCTCGGAGTGTCACCGCTACAATCGCTGCCATGCCCGAGGCCACGAGATCCCCGAAACCCCGACCCTCGAAGCCGCGCAAGAAGCGGGCGACCACCGCCAAGGCCGAGGACATCCGTCTGACCGGCGACCGGATCGTCGTCGAGAACCCGGAGAGCGGCGAACGCACGTCCCGGAGCGGCCTGCTGATCCCGGCGACCGCCGCGCCGGCCCCCAAGCGATGCGTGTGGGGCGAGGTCCTCCTCGTCGGGCCCGAGGTCCGGGCGGCGAAGGCCGGCGACCGGATCCTGTACCTGCCACAGGCTGGCCTCGAGGTCGAGCTCGACGCGCGCGACTGCTTGCTGCTCCGCGAACGCGACGTGCAGGCGGTCTCTTCCTCGCCGAACGGCAAAGAGCGCCAGCCCGGCCTCTACCTGTAGGAGCGGAGCCAAGAGCAGAGCCGAACCGCAGCGACCGAGACGCCGACCAAGGACCTTCAGGCGGGCACGAAGGTAAGCCGCAGGCGACGCTGGTCGTTCTCGCGGTTCGGGTCGACCACGACGACGCGCTGCCACGTGCCGAGCGCGAGCCGGCCCGCATCCACCGGGATCGAGAGCGAGGGAGCCACGATCACGGGCAGGAGGTGGTCGCCGCCGTGACCGAGCGAGCCGTGCCTGTGCCGGTAGCGGTCGTCGCGCGGCAGGAGGCGTTCGAGCAGGTCCTCGAGGTCGCCCTCGGAGCCGGAGCCCGTCTCCATCAGCGCGACACCCGCGGTCGCGTGCGGCACGAAGACGTTGACCAGCCCGTCGCGACCATCCGACGCGCAGAACGCCTCGACGAGCTCGGTGACGTCGACCACCCGGCGGTCGAGCGTGTCGAGCCGATGCTCCTCGGAGCTCATCCGGGCGGATCGCCCCCGTCGTTCGGAACGGAGCCCGGTGGCGGCGCGGGGACGTCCGGCATCGCGGGCGGGGTCGGCGGGACACCCGGGGCTTCCGTACCGGTGCTTGACCATCCGCGGAGACCCTGCCCGGACTGCACGACCGACTCGTTCCGGGAGCCGAGCGCGACCAGGGCCGCGACGATCCCCTGGATACCACCGGCGATCACCAGGTACAGCCCGATCGCGATCGAGAGCTGGAGCAGGCCGTTGTCCAGTGCTCGTTCGACCTCGACCCGAGGGAGCTCGGTCGCGGCGGCGTCCACGAGCTGGTCCCGGATCGTGACCGCCGTGTAGACCCCGACGCCGGCCGCCACCAGACCGCCGATCGCGGCGCCGGGTCGAAGCCGAGCCATCGCCTGGTGCGATCCAGCCAGGACCCGGGTCCCCCCCGCCACCATGACCGCTCCTGCGATGATCGCCGCCTTGCCTTCCCAGCCGTCGATCCCCTTCGCCTGCTCGGTGAACGGGCCCGCCGAGATCTCGGCCCAGGGCAGGAAGGAGCCCACGACCGCGAGCACGCCACCGGCCAGGGCCAGCGCCCCCGCGATGACCGCTCGACCCTGCATCGTCCCTAGACGCCGGGATCGGGCGGCGACGCCGGCGGAGGCATCGGGGCGGGCGGCGCATCAGGAACACCCATCGCGGTCATGGGCGGCGCGGGTGCGGCGTCCTGGCCGGCCCCCGCGGGATCGCCCGATCCACGCAGACCGAGGATCCCCCCGACCAGGGCCACGACACCGCCGGCGATCACGGCGTACAGGCCGATGCTGATCTTGACGCTGAGCTGGCCGGCATCGATCGCCTGGTCCAGGGCCGTCCGCACCTGCTCGGTGGAAGCCCCGAAGGTCGGCGCCAGCTCCTCGGCCGCCGCGTCGAGCACGCTGTCCTTCGCGGTCATCGCGTCGTACAGGCCGATGCCGCCTCCGACGATCCCCGCGAGGATCAACAGGAGGGCGAGCACCCGCTTGGTCCCCCTCGCCATCACGATCCCCGCCACGATCGCGACGAGACCGGCGCCCAGCGTGATGTACCCGTCCGAACCGTCCACGCCCTTCGCGGTCACGGTCGTCCCGCCGCCGGAGACCTCCGCCCAGGCCAGGAACGATCCCAGGGCCATCAGGGCGCCCCCGACGACCCCAAGGATCATCGGTGCGCGTGCAGCGGTCTGCGTGTCGTTCATCGGGCCTCCTGATCCCGGCGAGCGCCGGTCGCCGGCCATCCTTCCATCTAGGCACGGTCGCGTCGAGCGCATCCCCAGGGACGACCCATCGCGGCGCATTCTCTCTTGACGATTACGTGTAATGGTGTAATCTCATTCCATGAGCCCACACGGCACCGCATCGATGGACGAACTGGGCGGCTGGTTCGCCGGCAGGATCCCGGCCGACTGGTTCGCCGGAACCCCCGAGGTCGTCGCCGACCGGGACGAGATTTTGGTCGTCGGGACGCTCTCCGACCCCGAGCTCCCCTCGGACGCGACGGCCGAGGCCGCGGCGGCGGCTCGCGTCGCGCGGATCGACGGCTTCCGCGAGGACACGCGCGAACACCGGATGCGGATCGCGCAGGAGGCCCAGCATGGGTTCGGGCGCCGCGTCTCCTGGGGCGCGTCCTGCGGCGACGTCCGCAAGCTGTTCACCACGGTGAGCGTGCCGGCGATGACCAGGCTCCGCCTGGAGGAGCGCCGGGTGCTCGACACGCTGGTGGAAGGCGGCGTCGCGCGTTCGCGTAGCCACGCGCTCGCCTGGTGCGTTCGTCTGGTCGCGCAGAAGCAGGACGAGTGGCTGAAGGACCTGCGCGACGCGCTCTCGGGCGTCGAGAAGGTGCGGGGCGAGGGCCCCACTTCGTAGCCGCCTACCCCGCGCCGAGCCCCATCCGGTACAGCTGCTCGCCGCTTTCCTTGTCGACCAGGATGACGGCGAGGACGCCGTTCTCCAGGAGCTGGGGCCAGGAGGACCCGATCCAGTCCTCGGCAGCGTCGGTGTCCGCGAACCTGGGCGATCGCCCGATCTCTTCGCCGGCGACGTCGAGATAGGTCCAGGCGAACATCAGGCCCGCCGGATCCCGACGATCATGTTGACCGCCTTGGTCACCATCACGCCCTCCCCCGCCTCGAGGTCCTCCGGGACGCTCTCCGGGCCCAGGCGGGCGGTCTCGAGCGCCCGGTCCGGATAGACGACCGTGACGTCCACGTAGCCCACCCCGTGGACGTCCCACGGCTTGACCTCGACGACCACGGCCTCGAGTTCGCCCATCATGGCTCGGCAGGCTAGCGGAACCGGCCGAGTTCCCCCCGATCGGCCGACTCGAGTCGGTGTGATCGACCGCCGAGGGTAGACGGGACATGCCCGCACGGCCCCTGCGGCGCTTGGTCGCCGTCTTCGTGTGTTCAGCGTGCCTGCTGCTTCCCCAGGCCGCGTCGTCCGTGCCCGGCTCCGAGGTCACCCGCGGCGAACGCGGCTCCGGCCCTGCGACCTGGAGCGCCGGCCGCGCCGCATCGAACCCCGAGCGTGCCGCGGCGGAGAGCGGGATCCGATGGTCCGACGTCCCGAACTCGCTGTGGGCGCACACGGCGATCGACTTCGTCGGCGCGACGAACGACTGGATGCGCGATCGCAGGGCGGCGGAGGACGGCACCTACGCGTTCGAGCCCGACCGGCTCGAGAGCCGCAAGCTGTTCGCGCGGACGCTGTTCCGTGCGTTCGGGTTGACGCTCGAACAGGATCCGAGACTGAAGTTCACGGATCTGCCCGCCACCGACCGCTTCTTCAGTTGCGCGAACGTCAGCGTGACCGCGGGGTGGATGCAGGTCGACGACACCGGCGCGTTCCGTCCGACCGACCCGGTGACGACACGCGAGGTCCATCGCGCGCTCGTCCTGGCACTTGGCATGGGCGATCTCGCGGCGGGCGCCGACGCCCTGCATCTGCGGGACGGGACCCAGATCGCGACGCCGAAGGACTTCGGCACGCTCCTGATCGGGATGCGGATCGGCCTCCGCTACAACCACAGCGACGAATCGCTCGACGTCGGTCCCGATCAACCCCTTCCTCGATCGGAGGTGGCCTGGTCGCTGTTCCGCGCCGCGACCGAACCGTCGTGGATGCACGACTCGCTGTCCAAGTACGCGAACATGACCCTGCCGAACCTCACCAAGAAGATGCGATCGGTCCTGGACTTCGCGATCGGGTATGTCGGCTACCCATACGTGTGGGGCGGCGATTGGGACCAGCGGGCGCAGGAGAGCTACTGCTGCGGGTACCAGCCGGTCGGCGGGTTCGACTGCTCGGGCCTCACGTGGTGGGTGATGAAGCAGGCCGTGGACGGGTGGGACAACACGCCTCCGCGCGGCTACGGCGGATGGTCGCTACCGCAACGGACCTCGGCGCCGATGGCGTCGGTCGGCAGGAAGATCCACTGGGACGAGATCCGCCCCGGCGATCTCCTGTTCTACGACGGCAACGACGACGGGACGGCCGACCACGTCGACACCTACGTCGGCAACGGATGGGCGATCGATTCGGGCGGCAGCAACGCCGGGGTCACGTTCACGTACGTGTCCGGCACCTGGTACGAGGATCATTTCGTCCACGGCCGGCGCGTGATCGGCTAGCGGTCAGGTCGTCGCTCGCTCCGCCTCCAACGCCTCGCGTTCGCGATCGGTCAGGGGCCGGGAGCGACCCGTCCCGGGGTCTCGAGGCACCACCACCGACCGCGCCTCGGCCGAGATCGTCCCGTCCTGCTTGCGCACCTCCTCGCGCGTCCCGACGCTCGCGCGCCCGATCCGGTCGAGCCCGCACCGCACGATCACCGCGCCGTCGTCCTGGGTGAGCTCGGCGCGGAAGTCGATCTCCACGCGGGCCAGGACGAAGTCCCACGTTGAGCCGGAGACGGCTCCGAGCACCGCCTGGACCCAGGCGTCGCGCGCCTCCTCGAGGTAGTTGAGGTAGACGGCGTTGTTCACGTGACCGTAGGCGTCGACGTCGCGCCAGCGGATCTCGATGCGCTTCTCGAGCATCAGGGTTCGCGCCGTCCGAGGTCCGGTGCCGACGGGTCGGGGCCGCGACCCTCACTCATCGATCCGGTCCACCCCGAGCCCTCGCTCCGCGAGCCACACGACGGCGTCCGCGATCCGCTCGTCGTCCCCGTCGACCTCGACGATGACCCAGCCGCCCCGCTCCTCGATGTTCGCGCGCCGGATGTTGGTGACCAGCCCGAACTCGGTCGCCAGCCGGTGCAGGATCGGTTCGGAGGCCAGATGCCCCGGGAACGTGAGATGCAGCCGAGCCGAACCCACGATCGATTCTGGCACGACGGGAGGCGGCGCCGGCACCCGGATACGCGGAGGCCCCGGATAGCTCCGGGGCCTCGGCGTGAGAGAGGGGGCTCCTGCTGACCGTTCGTCCCGATGGGGCGCCCGGTTCACCGACACTGGAGGAAGCGAAGCGGCCCTCCGGAGAGGGCCGCTTCGACGTGGTGGGGACCGACGGACCTAGAAGTCCATGTCGCCGCCGCCCGGCATGGGCGGGGCCTTGTCCTTCTCAGGCTTCTCGGCCACGACCGCCTCGGTGGTGAGGAACAGGGCCGCGATCGACGCCGCGTTCTGCAGCGCGGAGCGCGTCACCTTGGTCGGGTCGATGATGCCGGCCTTGAACATATCCACGTACTCGCCGGTCGCGGCGTTCAGGCCGTACCCGACATCGAGCGCGCGGACCTTCTCGATCACGACGCCGCCCTCGAGACCGGCGTTCGCTGCGATCTGCTTGATCGGCTCCTCGAGCGCGCGCCGCACGATCAGCGAGCCGGTCAGTTCGTCGCCCTCGAGGTCCACCTTGTCGAGCGCCGCCTGCGCGTTCAGCAGGGCCACCCCGCCGCCGGGCACGACGCCCTCCTCGACGGCCGCCTTGGTTGACTGCACGGCGTCCTCGATGCGGTGCTTCTTCTCTTTGAGCTCGACCTCGGTGGCAGCCCCGACCTTGATGACCGCGACGCCGCCCGCGAGCCGCGCGAGGCGCTCCTGCAGCTTCTCGCGGTCGTAGTCGGAGTCGGTCTTGTCGATCTCGGCCTTGATCTGGTTGATGCGGCCCTTGATGTCTTCTTCCTTGCCGCCGCCCTCGACGATCGTGGTGTCGTCCTTGGTCACCATGACCTTGCGGGCGGTGCCCATCAGGTCCAGGGTCGCGTTCTCGAGCTTGAGGCCGACCTCCTCGGAGACCACGGTGGCGCCGGTAAGGATCGCGATGTCCTGGAGCATGGCCTTGCGCCGGTCGCCGAACCCGGGGGCCTTGACGGCCACCGAGCGGAAGGTGCCGCGCATCTTGTTCACGACCAGCGTCGCGAGCGCCTCGCCCTCCACGTCCTCGGCGATGATCAGTAGCGGCTTACCGCTCTGCATCACCTTCTCCAGGATCGGCAGCAGGTCCTTGACCGCCGAGATCTTCGAGTTGGCGATCAGGATCTGCGGCTCCTCGAGGATCGCCTCCATGCGCTCGGGGTCGGTGACGAAGTACGCCGAGATGTAGCCCTTGTCGAACCGCATCCCCTCGACAAGCTCGAGCTCCATGCCGAAGGTGTTCGACTCCTCGACCGTGATCACGCCGTCCTTGCCGACCTTGTCGACCGCCTCGGCGATCTGCTCGCCTATCTCGGGGTCGGCGGCGGAGATGGCGCCGACGTGGGCGATCTCCTCCTTCTGCTCGACCTCCTTGGACTGGTGCTTGATGCTCTCCACGGCGAGCTCGACCGAGCGCTCGATCCCGCGCTTGATCGCCATCGGGTTGGCGCCCGCCGCCACGTTGCGCAGGCCCTCCTTCACGATCGCCTGTGCGAGCACCGTCGCGGTCGTGGTTCCGTCACCCGCGACGTCGTCGGTCTTCTTGGCGACCTCCTTCACGAGCTCCGCGCCGATCCGCTCGACCGGCTCCTCGAGCTCGATCTCCTTGGCGATCGAGACGCCGTCGTTCGTGATCGTAGGCGCGCCCCACTTCTTCTCCAGGACCACGTTGCGGCCCTTGGGGCCGAGCGTGATCTTCACGGCGTTCGCGAGCATGTCCATGCCACGCTCGAGCGCCCGCCGGGCTTCCTCGTCATACGAGATCAGCTTCGATGCCATCGGCTCCTCCTCTGCTCGGTTCCGCGCCACGACCTGCGCAGATACCCTCGATGACTGCTAGCACTCTCCGCATCCGAGTGCTAACGCATGGTACCCAGCCGGGCCGCCGGATGGCAACGCGTGCCCCCAACCGCGGCCTCCCCGACCCCATGACCTGGGCACGTCCCGACCGGCCGCGCCGCGAAGGACGTCGTTGCCGTTCGTGCCGGAGATCGTGCACCTGGACGGGCCGGCGGGCTCGAGCGGCCGGGCGGCGACCGCGCTCGGAACGGTCATCGACCCGAGGACGCCGACGACGACGGCCGCGCGCCGGCCCCGGTCACTCGTCGGTGCCGCCGGTCTCCACCATCCCGTGGATCTGCTCGACGATCTCGGCGTTGGCGAGCGTGGTGACGTCGCCGAGGGGTCGGCCACGCGCCACGTCTCGGAGCAGCCTGCGCATGATCTTGCCCGATCGCGTTTTCGGAAGGTCGTCGGTGAAGATCAGGCCGTGTGGTCGCGCGATCTTGCCGATCTTGTGAGCGACGTGCTCCCTCAACTCGGACGCGATGGCGTGGTCGCCTTCGAACTCGCCCTTCAGCGTGACGAACGCGACGATCGCCTCGCCGTAGACGTCGTCGGGCCTCGAGACAACGGCTGCCTCGGCAACCCTCGGATCGTCCACGAGCGCGCTCTCGATCTCGTACGTGGACAGCCGGTGCCCCGCGACGTTCATCACGTCGTCGATACGCCCGAGCAGCCAGAAGTATCCGTCCTCGTCCCGCTTGGCGCCGTCGCCCGCGACGTAGGTCTCGGGCCCGTACTTCGAGAAGTAGGTCTCAACGTAGCGGTCCGGGTCGCCCCAGATCGTTCGAGCGATCCCAGGCCACGGCCGCTTCAGCACCAGGTAGCCGCCGCCGCCGAGCGGCACCGAATTCCCGGCAGCGTCGACGATGTCGGCCTGGATGCCCGGGAAGGGGAGCGTGGCCGAGCCAGGCTTCAGCTTCGTGATGCCGGGGAGTGGGGTGATGAGGATCGCTCCGGTCTCCGTCTGCCACCAGGTGTCGACGATGGGGCAGCGTTCGCCGCCGATGAAGGTCCAGTACCAGATCCAGGCCTCAGGATTGATGGGCTCTCCTACGGACCCGAGCAGCCGAAGCGACGACAGATCGTGCATCGCGGGATGCTGCGTGCCCGAGCGCATGAATGAACGGATAGCGGTGGGCGCCGTGTACAAGATCGTGGCCCGGTAGCGCTCGGCGATCGCCCACCATCGATCCGGGCCGGGAGTGTCCGGCGCCCCCTCGTAGATGATGCTGGTGGTGTGGTTGGCGAGCGGTCCGTACACGATGTACGAGTGCCCCGTGACCCACCCGATGTCCGCGGCGCACCAATAGACGTCGTCCTCGTGGATGTCGAAGATCATCCGATGCGTCGCGGCCACGTGGGTGAGGTAGCCCCCCGTCGTATGCACGATGCCTTTGGGTTTCCCCGTGGTCCCGCTCGTGTAGAGGAGGTAGAGCGGGTGCTCGGCGTCCAAGGGTTCGGGCTCGCACTCGGTCGACTGTCCTTCGACCAGGTCGTGATACCAGAGGTCGCGCCCCTCCGTGAACGTGTGCTCTCCGCCGGTCCGCCGGACCGTGACGACATGCTCGATCGTCGGACACTCGTGGACCGCCTCGTCCGCGTTGGCCTTCAGCGGCACGACGGCGCCGCGGCGGTAGCCACCGTCGGCGGTGATCAAGACCTTGGCCTCGGCGTCGTTGATGCGATCGCGAAGGGCCTCCGATGAGAAGCCACCGAAGACCACCGAGTGAGGCGCCCCGATCCGAGCGCACGCGAGCATCGCGACCGGGAGCTCGGGGATCATGCCCAGGTAGATCGCGACTCGATCGCCCTTGCCCACCCCGAGGCCCTTGAGGGCGTTCGCGAACCGGCAAACGTCGTCGAGGAGTTCCCGGTAGGTGATCGCCCGCTCCTCGCCTGGCTCTCCCTCCCAGAAGTACGCGACCTTGTCCCCGCCGCCAGCCTCGACGTGCCGGTCGAGGCAGTTGTACGACGCGTTGAGCTGCCCGCCCTCGAACCACTTCACCCAGGGGGGGTCCCAGGTCATGACCGTGTCCCAGCGCTTGACCCAGCCCAGCCGGTCGGCCTGCTCGGCCCAGAACGCCTCGTGGTCGGCCTCGGCGCGCTCGTAGACCGAGCTGTCCTGGACCACTGCCTGGGCCGCGAACGCCTCCGCAGGCACGAACACACGTTCTTCCGAGAGCAGCGCGGCGATGTGCTGATCGGCGTCCGACATGGGTACCACTCCCTCACACGCTGCGAACCGTCACGCATCGTACGGCCCGCAGGCGCGAAAGGCACCTCGGGAATGGGCCTCGAGGTGCTTGCATCCGTGCCTGGCAGGCCCCAGCATCGTGCCTAGAGGCCGCCATGGAGGCGGCCTCGAACCCTGCGGGGGGAAGGAGGCCCAACGTGGCCACGTACGAGGGGTACTGCGTCAAGGACCGCGAGAAGGTCCAGTTCGAAGGCACGGTCGTCGAGCTCAAGAACGGCCGGAAGGCCGCTCAGGGCATCTGTCCGAAGTGCGGGACGAAGGTGATGCGGATCCTGGGCAAGAGCGACGCCTAGAGCACGCCGCTCGGAGCCGGGGCTCCCGGCTCCGCTCAGGCAGGCAGCGGTGCCTGCGGAACCTCCTCGGCAGACGCCGTCTCGTTCAATCCCGAGAGGAGCTGCTCCGACGTGAAGACCGTCGGGCCGGCCGTGCGCTGGTGGCGTTCGGCCAGATCGGCGACCGTGGTGCGCTGGAACACCCCGTCGATGGCGCCGGCCACTTCTCCCCAGAAGCCCTGGAGCCCGCAACGCGTGTCGGCGAAGCACGTGTGGTCCGTCGGCTCGAGGCAGAACATCGGGTAGAGCTGCCCCTCGATCGCGTCGGCGATCTGGGCCACCGTGATCTGGGCGGGATCCTTGGCCAGGCGGCACCCGCCGCCGGCGCCTCGGAAGCTTTCGACGAGGCCCGCCTTGTGGAGCGCGCCCAGCTGCTGCTCGAGGAACCGCACCGGGATCTGTTGTGCCTGCGCGATCTCGCGCGCAGGCACGAGCGCCCCGCTCTCCCGGCGCATCGACAGCTCGATCATCGCCCGCATGGCGTACTCGAGCTTCTGGGAGATCTTCAGCATGCCCGACGCTCGCTCATCCTTGGGCCAATGTAGGAAGGGCCTGAGAGGGTGTCAACGAGCCATCTCGTGCCTGGGACGCACGCGTGTGGCCCGGACGGGTCGCACAGAATGGTCCCCGTGGGCCATAGGGAACGCCCCCGCCTCGGGCGATACTCCGGGTAGCGAGCGACCTACGGATGGAGACGACCTTGCGGGTGCTGGTGATCGATGACGAGCCGGACGTCCTGATGCTCTGCCGGGTGAACCTCGAGCTCGCCGGGCACGAGGTCATCGAGGCGACCAACGGCGAGGCGGGCCTCGAGCTCGCCCTTCGGGAGCACCCGGACGTGGTGGTGCTCGACGTGATGCTCCCCACGATGGATGGCATCTCGGTCCTGGGGACCCTCGCGAACGACGAACAGACCCGCGACGTCCCCGTGATCCTGCTCACGGCCAAGACGCAGCTCGAAGACCGTCGCGCGGGTTGGCGCGCCGGGTGCACCGAGTACCTGACGAAGCCCTTCTCCCCGGTCGACCTGGTCGGGATCGCCGAGCGGGCAAGCGCGATGTCAACCATCGAACGCTCCCACCGCCGGCAGCGAGAGCTCGCGCAGCTCGGCGCCTGAGCGGTCCGGCCGCTCTGCCCTGCCCCACGTAGACTCGAGCGATGCTCCCGATCGTCCCGATCCAACCCAAGCGCGTGTCGGAGTACGCCGAAGCGGCGGGCGAGGAAGCCCTCGATCGCCTCTATGACGCGGCACACCAGCTCCAAGGCCTGAGGGTCCTGAACATCAGCAGCACCGCCTACGGGGGCGGTGTCTCGGAGCTGCTCCAGACGCAGGTCCCCCTCATGAACGATCTCGGCGTCGAGACGACCTGGGTCGTGATCGAGGGGTCCGACCGGTTCTTCAACGTCACCAAGGCGGTCCACAACGCACTGCAGGGCGCCGAAACGCATCTGGACGACGAGATGCGCGAGACCTACTGGGAGCGGATGCACGCGAACGCGGCCGAGCTGCCCGACGACTATGACGTCGTCGTGGTCCACGACCCGCAGCCGGCCGCGATGCTGCAGGTGCTCGAGGACGCTTCGCGTCGCAAGGGCAAGTGGATCTGGCGGTGCCACATCGACCTCTCGGCCCCGTACCGGCCGGTCTGGGACTTCTTCGAACCGATCGTGAACCTCTACGACGCGGCGATCTTCACGGCCGAGGAGTACGTCCAACCCGGGGTGCAAGGCCCGGTCCGGGCGTTCATCCCGCCGTCGATCGACCCGCTGAGCCCGAAGAACGCCCCCATGATGGAGTCGACCTGGCGCGGCGTCCTGACGCCGTTCGGCGTGGACCCCGAGCGCCCCCTCATCACCCAGGTCTCGCGGTTCGACCCGTGGAAGGACCCGCTCGGCGTCATCGACGCGTTCCGCCTGGTCCGCCGTGAGGTCCCCGAAGCCCAGCTGGCGATGGTCGGGTCCCTGGCGCACGACGATCCGGAAGGCATCCGTTACCTGGACCTCACCACCGAACACGCAGCGGGCGACCCCGACATCCATCTGCTCACCAACCTAAGCGGCGTAGGCGACAGCGCCGTGAACGCGTTCCAGCGGGCGTCCGACGTGATCGTCCAGAAGTCGCTCCGCGAGGGGTTCGGCCTGGTCGTCGCCGAGGGGATGTGGAAGTGGAAGCCCGTCGTGGGTGGGGACGTGGGAGGCATCCGCCTGCAGATCGAAGACGGGGTGACCGGCTTCCTGGTCAACGGCATAGGCGAATGCGCGGCCCGCCTGGTCGAGCTCCTCCGCGACCCGGAGCGGCGCAACGCGATGGGCGAGGCGGGACGCGAGCTCGTCCGGGCGCGCTTCCTGTGCTTGCGCGAGATCGACGACACCCTCCGGTTGATCTCGCGGATCACGGCATGAGCCCACCGCTCATCGTCGCCTCGAACCGAGGCCCCTTGACGTTCGAACGCGCCAAGGGCGGCGCCCTGCAGGCTCGGCGCGGCTCCGGCGGTTTGGTCACGGCGCTGTCCAGCGCCCTGATCGAGGCGGAGGGCGTCTGGGTGGCCGCGGCGATGTCCGAGGGCGACCGCGAGATGGTCGCAGCCTCAAAAAGGGGGAGGATCGACCACGCGGAGGGGGACGTTCGGTACCGGCTCCGGTACCTCGACATCCCGTCCGACGTGTACGACGGCTACTACAACCGCATCTCCAACGGCATGCTGTGGTTCGCGCACCACTACCTGTGGGACACGGTGACGTCGCCGTCGTTCGGACCGGACGTCGACGAGGCATGGGAGGCGTACGTCGACGTCAACCGCCGCTTCGCGACGGCCTTGGCGGAAGAGGGCGAAGCGCTCGGGGGCGATACGGCGTTCCTGATCCAGGACTACCACTTGTCGCTGGTCCCGAGGATGCTACGCGAGCTGGTGCCGCACGCGCTCATCGCGCACTTCTCGCATACATCGATCGCGGGCCCGACGTACTTCCGCATGCTGCCGGCGCGGATCCACGACCAGGTCCTGTGGGGCCTGATGGGCGCCGACGTCCTCGGGTTCCACTCGCCGGCGTGGGCCGAGAACTTCCTGCTCTCGGCGCGTCAGTTCCCGGGGGCCCGCGTCGACCTCGCCCGCTCGCGCATCGTGACCGAGGGCCGCGAGGTGACGGTCCGCATCCACCCGATCTCGGTCGACGGCCGCGCGATGCGCGAGGAGGCGGCGACGCCGCGGGTGCGCAGCCTCCGTCACTCGCTCAACCGGTGGCGCGACAACAACCGCCTGATCCTGCGCGTCGATCGGCTCGAGCTCACCAAGAACGTCGTGCGCGGGTTCCAGGCCTACGAGCTGTTCCTGCGCCGTAACCCGTCGTGGATCGGACGGGTCCGGTTCCTCGCGCTGCTGTCGCCTTCGCGGATGGAGCTGCCCGAGTACCGCGAGTACACGGAGGCGTGCCTCGCGGAAGCCCGCCGCGTGAACGATGCATTCGGTCGCGACGGTTGGATGCCCATCGAGCTCCGCCTCAAAGACGACTACATCGGGGCGATCGCCGCGTACGGCTTGTACGACGTGCTGTTCGTGAACCCGGTGATCGACGGCATGAACCTTGTCGCGATGGAGGGCCCGTTACTGAACCGCCGGCGCGGCGTGCTGGTGCTCTCGCGCAACGCGGGCGCGTATGGGCGGCTCGGTCGCTACGCGCTGTCCGTGAACCCGTTCGACATCGACGAGATGGCCGACGCCCTCGAGGAGGCGATCACGATGCCCGTGGACGAGCGGACGCGGCGCTCGCGTGGGCTCTCCCGGCTGGTGCTCGCGAACCCACCCGCGCGGTGGGTGGGCGGACAGCTCGAGGATCTCGAGCGCGCCAAGCGACGGCGCCGCTAGCTCGTCCTGGCCTCAGAGGGTCCGAAGGAGGTCGACGAGCCCGGGCGGACCCTCGGCCACCACGTCGGCCCCGTCCACCAGCGCCGGCGGCGTCTCCGGTCCGCGGACGGCGACGCGGACGGCCGCGCGCACGTCGCCCGAGCCGATCAGCCGGTCGAGCGCATCGAACGCGTCGAGGTCGGCGTGATCGTCGCCGGCGTACAGGACCGCCTGGAGCCCGTGCTCGCGCACGAGCCGTTCGACCGCGCCGCCCTTGAGCGGCCGGTCCGGCGGCACGAGCTCGAGCACCATCTTGCCCTCGATCAGCTCGAGCCCGGCCTCGGTCGCGACCGGCTGCAACGCGACCAGGAGCGCGGCACGAGCCGAGACGGGGTCGGGGGCTTGCCGGTAGTGGACCGCCACCGAGACGCCCTTGTCCTCGACCCACGCCTCCGCGATCTCGAGGGTCGCGGTCTGCACTCGCGGGACGATCGCGGTCACCAGCTCGTCCGCGGCGTCCTCGAGCCCGTAGAGGCCGACGTACGTGACGTGCGCGACGTCAAGGAGCGCCGCTACCTCCTCCGAACGCCGTCCGGTGACGATCGCGACCGATCGATAGCGTCGGGCGAGTTCGACGAGCGCGCCGCGGGCCCCGTCCACGGGTCGCGCGTGCTCGGGGCGCGCCACGATCTCGGCGAGGGTGCCGTCGAAGTCGAGCACGATGCCCGCGACGTCCGCCTGCGTTCGGAGAGCGTCGAGGTCAGCGGGACTTGAGGGTGGCGTAGTCGTTCCCGAGGAAGATCGCGACCTGCGTAGAGGGATCGATGTCGGCCGTGTCCGGTGTGAGCCTGACCACCTCGACCCCATCGAGCTTCTTGAAGAAGCTGCTCGCCAGGTAGTCCGCCTCGACCTTGTCCTTGGGGGCGGTGTAGTACAGCGTCGTGACCGGGTACGACGTCGGCGCGTCGGCCGGATCCTGCGTCGCGATATACCCGAGCTCCTCCAGCTGCACCTGCGTCTCGCCGGCCAGCCCGCTCACGCCGGCACCGTTGAACACCGCGATCCGGACGCCCACGACCGTCGGGCTCGGCTCGGCCCCGGTCCCACCGGTCTCCGTCGTCGCACCGGTCGGCCCGGTCGTCTCGGTGCCCCCGGTGCCGCCGAACGTGCCGCCGGTTGGCAGCGTGGTCGCGCCCCCACCGCCGCCGCCACCGCCGCCGTCGCCCAGTGCCGGGAAGGCCTGATCGATCACGACGATGCCGCCGATGACCAGGGCGACGATGATCGCGAACCGGAGCGTGCTGGCGGCCAAGGAGAGGTAGAAGCTCCTGTTGGTCGGTGGCTGGTGCACGCCATCCTACCCTAGGGCTACAGAGGAAGCCCGAGCCGCCGCGCCAAGCGCTTGCGCCGACGCGACTCGCGGAGCCTGCGCAACCGACGCACCAGCATCGGGTCGTAGCGGAGCGCCTCAGGGAGATCGATCGCACGCATCAAGAGCTGCTGGTACCGCGTCGAGGAGATCCCGAAACGCTCGCGGATCCGGCGCTCCTTGGGACCGCCCACCAGCCACCACGAGCGCTCGAAATCCAGGATCGCGCGCGTGCGCTCGTCGAGCTCGGGCGCGAGGTCGCGCGGTTGGGCTCCCACGTAGGCGAGGGTAGCGGGCCCTGCCGACGCTGCAAGCACCTCCGGTCGAGCGCTCGAGAGCTCAGGCCGAGAGCGCCCGGACCTGTCTGACGGCGACCGTGAGGGCCGCGAGGTCGCTCGCCTCCTCGAGCGCGATCCCGCGCATGAAGCGGCCGAGCCGGGTCATCGACTCCTCACGCCGGTCCAGGAACGAGGCCAGGGCTTCCTCGACCGACATCGGCTCGTCCCCTCGGCCGTCGCCCTGCGCGAGGACCCGCTCGGCCACCTGGCGACGGGTCAGGCGCAGGTCCTCCTCGAGGGCCTGGAGCGCCCACCGGTGCCACCGGGTCGTCGTCGAGACCTCGGCCAGCCGCGAACCGAGCCAATCGAGGTAGACCGCCTCCCCCACGAGGAAGAACGCGCGGGTCACGTCCTGGATCGACCGGCCCGTGGCGAGGGCGACCTCGGCCACGTTCGGACCGTGGACGAGGAACGGCTGGAGCACGTGGGCGCGCGCGATGGGTTCGGGGACGCCCCGGTCCATCAGGGCCCATGCGGCACGTTCTCGCTCCTGTTTCCATCCTGCCGGCGCGACCTCCCCGACCGCCCCGGCGAACGCTCGGAAGGGTCCCGCGTGCGCCTCGATCGCGCGGCCGAGCTGACCGGGGACGTGCTGCAGGTACCACCGCGCCGTCACCTCGACGAGCTGATCGACACCCTCCATCAGATCATCGAGCAGGGCGGGCTCGAGGGTGCCGACGAGCGCCTCGATCTCCTCCCACCGTTCGACGGCGCCGGTGACGTCCCGGGCGATCCGGTACGCGCGGGTGACGTCGGCGGCGTCCGCCCCGGTCTCGGTCACGACCCGCGACACGAACGTGATGCCCTGGGAATTCACGACGTCGTTGGCGACCAACATCGCGATCAGCTCGCGACGCAAGGGGTGCTCGTTGAGCAGCGGGCCGAACCGATCGACCACCGGCGGCGGGAAGTATCCGCGCAGGTCGGTCTCGAGGTAAGCAGAGTCCGGAAGCGAGGAGGCGAGCAGCGCGTTCGTGAGGTTCTGCTTCGCGTACGCGAGGAGCACCGCGAGCTCGGGACGCGTCATCCCGCGGATCGTGCGGCGCCGCTCGGCCATCTCCTCGGCGTTCGGCAGGGCCTCGAGCTCGCGGTCGAGCACCTCGCGGGTCTCGAGCACGACCATCAGGTCTTCGTACGCCTCCATGTGGTGCGCGGAGGTGACCGCCTCCTGGGACAGGATCTGCGCCTGCAGGAAGTTGTCGTAAAGCACGTGGCGGACGACGTCCGCCTCGACCTCGGCGAGCAGGGCGTTCCGGTCGTCCGTCGTGAGCTCGCCGCGCCCGACGGCGAGGCCAAGCAGGATCTTGAGGTTGACCTCGTGGTCGGAGGTGTCGACCCCGGCCGAGTTGTCGATGAAGTCCGTGTTGATCCGCCCGCCGCCCAGCGCGAACTCGATCCGGCCGCGCTGGGTGAAGCCAAGGTTCCCGCCCTCGGCCACGACGCGGCAGCGGAGGTCTTTGCCGTCCACGCGGAGCTCGTCGTTGACCCGGTCGCCGGCCTCGGCGTCGGACTCGGTCGTGGCCTTGACGTACGTGCCGATGCCGCCGTTGTAGAGCAGGTCGACGGGGGCCCGCAGGATCGCCGAGATCAGCTCGCCCGGTGAGAGCTCCTCGGCGTCGATCCCGAGCGCGAGCCGGGTCTCGGGCGAGATCTCGATCGACTTGGCCGAACGCGGCCACACACCGCCGCCCTCCGAGATCTTCGAGCGGTCGTAGTCGTCCCAGCTCGAGCCGGCCAGCTCGAACAGCCGCTTGCGCTCGGCGAACCCCACGGCCGGGTTCGGGGCCGGGTCGACGAACACATGTCGGTGGTCGAACGCGGCGACCAGGCAGATCTGGTCCGAGTACAGCAGCCCGTTGCCGAACACATCGCCCGACATGTCGCCGATGCCGACCACAGTGATCGGCTCGTTCATCACGTCGGTGCCGATCTCGCGGAAGTGCCGCTTGACCGACTCCCAGGCGCCGCGCGCCGTGATCCCGAGCTTCTTGTGGTCGTACCCCGTCGACCCGCCGGACGCGAACGCGTCGCCGAGCCAGAACCCGTACTCGGCCGAGATCGCGTTCGCGGTGTCCGAGAAGGTCGCGGTCCCCTTGTCGGCCGCAACGACGAGGTAGGGGTCGTCCTCGTCGGCCACCACGACGGCGGGCGGATGCACGACCGAGCCGTCGACGAGGTTGTCGGTGAGGTCGAGCATGCTGCGGACGAGGGTCTCGTACTGGCGGGTCCCCTCCGCCTTCATCGCCTGCGGGTCCTCGATCGTGTCCTTGAGGACGAAGCCACCCTTCGCGCCGGTCGCCACGATGACGGCGTTCTTGACCATCTGCGCCTTGAGGAGCCCCAGGATCTCGGTGCGGTAGTCCTGGCGCCGGTCGGACCAGCGGATGCCGCCACGAGCGACCCGCCCGCCGCGCAGGTGGATCCCCTCCATCTCGGGCGAGTAGACGAAGATCTCGAACAGCGGTGTGGGCTTGGGCATCTCGGGCACGGCGGCCGATCGCAGCTTGAACGCGATCGAGCGACGAGCCGGGACGTAGACGTTGGTCCGGACCGTCGCGTCGATGACCCCGAGCGCGTTGCGCAGGATGCGGTCCTGTTCGAGGGAGCGCACGGCATCTAGATCCGAACGGATCTCCTCGCGGAGGGCGTCGACGGTCTCGGGGTCACGCGGCCGCGTCGGGTCGAACCGCATCTCGAACAGCCGCACGAGCTGCTCCGCGATGGCCGGGTGCGCGGCGAAGGCGTCGTTCTTGTACTCGACCGGGAAGGTCGAGTTCACCCGATGGTGGTATTTGCGGTAGGCGCGCAGGATCTGCACCTGCCGCCAGTCGATACCGGCGGACACGACCAGGCGGTTGAGCGAGTCGGACTCGCACTCCCCGCGCCACACCGCGCCGATGCACTCGGCGACCCGGGCGCCGGCCACCTCAACGTCGATCGGCCGGTGGCGGGTGTCGAGCACGCCGAAGTCGTGCAAGAAGCGTTCGTCGCCGTCCTCGCCCAGGAGCGTCGTCGGCCACTCCTCGATCACCCGCAGCCCGAGGGATTCGAGGATCGGCACGAAGTCCGACAGCTCGACCTTGCCGTCGACCTTGTACAGGCGGACGTGCGTCAGGGTCTGCCCCTCCTCGGTCTGGTTCGCCAGGCCGATCAGGAACCCCTCCTCGCTCCGCTCCAGCTCGTCGAAGCGCGCGACGTCCAGGCTCGCGATCGCTCCCTCGGTCGAGGCCCGGTAGTAGTCGGGGAACCGATCCGCCCAGCGCTCGAACAGCGTCCGGGCACGGGCCTCCCCGTGCTGCCGGATCAGCAGTTCCAGGAGCCGGTCGTCCCAGGTGCGTGCGATCTCCCTGACCTCGCCCTCGAGCTCGTCCAGCGGCACCTCGGGGATCTGGCCGTGGCCGACGTGCACCGTGAAGTGGAGCTGCGCGATGCCGCTCTCGGTGAGCGCGACATGGTGGTCGATCGTCGTCCCGTCGAACCGCTCGAGGAACAGGTCCTGCAGCCGGAGCCGGACCTCGGCGTCGAACGCGTCCCGAGGCATCGCAACCAAGAGCGAGACGCTGCGTCCGTACGGATCGCGGCGGGCGAACAGACGGACGTCCTTGGTCTCATGGACCTGCAGCAGACCCATGACCTGCTCGCGCAGCTCGTCGGTGGGGGCCGCGAACAGCTCGTCCTTCGGGAAGCTCTCGAAGATCGTGACGACCGCCTTGTAGTCGTGCGATCCCTCGTAGAAGTCCTCCGCGTCGAGGATCTGTTCCAGCTTGCGGTGCAGCAGCGGCGTCTTGCTCGCCGGCTCCGAGTACGCCTTCGAGGTGAACAGGCCGACCATCCGGGTCTCGCCGACGATGCGGCCGTCCTCGGAGACCCTCCGCACGCCGATGTAGTCCATCCGCGCACGCCGGTGGACCGTCGAGGGTCGGTTCGTCTTCGAGTAGATCAACAGGTCGCCGCCCTCGATGCGGGCTCGCAGGTTCGGTTCGATCGTGTCGAGCGGCACGGGCTGCTCGTACGCCGACCAGTCGAGCTTGGACAGGATGCCGAGCCCCGAACCTCGCACCGCCCCGAGCGCGCGGCCCTCCGGCAGGTCGACGAGCTCGTACTCGCGGTAGCCGAGGAAGACGAAGTTCAGGTCGAGCAGCCACTCGAGGAATGCGACGGTCTCGGCCACCTCGTCCGACGGGTACAACGCCGAACCGGCCTTCGCGATCTCGATCATGTGACGCGCCGCGTCCTTCATCGCCTTGAAGTCGCGCACCGCGAGCCTGACGTCCTCGAGGACGCCGCGGATCGCCTCCTCGAGCTCGGTGCGCTCCTGTTCGGTCAGGCGCTGCTCGAGCTCGAAGTGCATCAGCGACTCGCGTACCTCGGTCTCGCGCACGTGCAGGATCCGTTCGATCCGGCCGTCCGGACCGCGCTCGACGCCGATCACCGGGTGGATCACCCGGCGGACGCTCAGCCCCCACGCCCCGAGCTCCTCGGTGACGGAGTCGTACAGGAACGGCGAGTCGGCGGCGCTGATCTCCACCACGGTGCCGAGCGCCTCGTACCCGTGCTCGGCAACGGTCGGTTCGAACACACGGACGGCGAACTCGTCCGGGCGCCGCGTGTCGGCGAGCCGGAACGCCCCCCCGATCACGCCGACGAGCTCGGCGGGCGGTCGTTCGGCCAGGTCCTGCGGCGGCAGCCGCCGCGTGAACGCGAGCGCGAACGCCCGGAGGGCCTCGGCCCGTTCCGGCGGCACCGAGGCGTCGAGGAGCTCCAGCACCGGGGCGGGCAGAGCGCCCGCGGTCACCTCGTCCGTGGTGCTCACGATGGACATGGTACCCGTGCCCGAACAGGCCCCCGACCTGCGGCTTCGGTCTTCCTTCAGTCGGGGCTCGGACCGGCCGACCATGAGAGGATGGCCCGGGCCCGCCCGGGGCCCTCCAGCATGGTCGAGACCAGTCACCGCGCGAGCGGCACCGTCGAGGAGCACGAGCTGCGCTCCGTCGCCCAGCTCCGGATGCTGCACGCCCTGGCCACGCGGCTGAACGCGCTGGACGACGTCGACGCGATCGGCGAGGCCATCACGACCGAGCTGAAGACGCTGATCGACTACCACAACTGCCGGATCTATCTCCTGCAGACCGACGGCGTCACGCTCTGGCCGATGACCTTCCGGGGCGAGCTCACCGAGTACGAGTCCGAGACGCACGAGGAGCTCGTCACGCAGGTCGGCGAGGGGATCACCGGCTACGCGGCGATCTCCGGCGCCACGTACTACGCGCCCGACGCGCTCCACGACCCGCGCGGCTGGCAGATCGAGGGGACCGACGAGATCGACGAGACCCTTCTGGCCGTGCCGCTCAAGGTGGGCGACCGCGTGACCGGGGTCATCGTCCTGTCGCATCTGGGGATCGATCAGTTCGACGACGAGGATCAGCGGGTGCTCGAGGTGCTCGCCTCGCACGCCTCGGTCGCGTACGAGAACGCCAGCCTGCTGCAGAAGGAGCGCGAGGCCGCCAAGACCGCGTCGGCACTCCTCGGTCTCTCGCAGGCGCTGAGCGGCGCCGGGAACGTCTCCAGCGTGCTGGCACGCGTCGTCGCCGCCGCGCCGTCGATCATCGACGGGTCGGTCGTCGTCGCCTACCGGCGCGACCACAAGAGCGGTGACTTCGCACCCGTGCATCATCGAGGGCTCCCCGCCGACCGGTCGCCCGCCACGATCCCCGCCGAGCTCGCGAGCGGTTACCTCGCTTCCCTGGACGAGCCCTTCGTGATCGAACGCGACGTGGCCGAACTGGTGCCGAGGGAGTTCTGGCTGACCGACGAGCCCGCGCCCGCGCTGATCGCCCCGATGAGCTGGGAGCCGGACGAGTTCGGGGCGCTGGTCGTGGTGGCGCCCCTCGTGGACGCCACCTACTCCGAACGCGACCGCGACCTGGCGCGGGGGATCGCGCAGATCGCCTCGCTCGCGCTCGGGAGCGCGCGACACGTCAGCGAGCTCGAGCGCTTCCACGAGCTCGCCGAGACGCTCGATGCGATCTTCTGGGAGGCCGAGCCGAAGAGCCTCACCTTCATGTTCCTGTCCAGGCGCGCATCCCTCGTCCTCGGGCAGGAGACCGACACCTCGGAGGCGCTGCCCCAGCGGTGGGGCGACCACATCGTGGCGGACGACCGAGCGACGATGACCTCGACGCTCCGCGCCGCCGTCGAGACCCCGGGCGACGATCTCGATCTCGAGTACCGGACCCGCGGGCGGGAGGGCGAGACCCTCTGGCTCCGCGACATCGTCCACGTCGCCGTGGACGCGAAGGGCAGGACGGTGGTCCGGGGTCTCATCGTCGACGTGACCGAACGCAAACGCGCCGAGCAGGCCCTGCGCCGCAGCGAGCAGAAGTACTCCGAGGCCTTCCACCGCGAGCGCGAGGCGACCCAGCGGCTGCGCGCGCTCGACGAGATGAAGAACACGTTCCTCGAGGCCGTGTCGCACGACCTCCGCACGCCGCTCACGTCGATCCTGGGTTCCGCGGTCACGCTCGAGCAGTCGGGGCTGGACATCCCTCGCGAGGACGCGATCGATCTGCTCCAGCGGATCGCCTCGAACGCCCGCAAGCTCGAACGGCTGCTAGGCGATCTGCTCGATCTCGACCGGCTGCAGCGCGGGATCATCACGCCCCAACGCCGGAGGATCGACGTCGGCGCGCTCGTCCGCGATGCGGTGAAGGAGTTCGAGCAGCTCGGCGGGCGCGAGGTGGAGTGCGGGTCGGAGGAGCTCATCGCGAACGTCGATCCCCCCAAGGTCGAGCGCATCGTCGAGAACCTGCTTTCGAACGCGTCGAGGCACACCTCGCCGGACCGCCGCATCTGGGCCCACGTGGAACGGCGCGAGGACGGGATCCTGGTCATCGTCGAGGACGAGGGCGACGGCGTCCCGGACGACCTGAAGGACGCGATCTTCGAGCCGTTCCGCCAGGGGCCGGGTCCCGCGAGCACGTCCCCCGGCGTCGGCGTCGGGCTATCGCTCGTCGCCCGCTTCGCCGAGCTCCACGGGGGGCGGGCGTGGGTAGAGGACCGTCCCGGCGGCGGCGCCTCCTTCAAGGTCCTGCTTGCCGAGGCCTGAGCCGGTACCTCTGGTTGCTTGCCCGAACGGGGAGCGGGTAGCGTGAATGCCGCCTTCCCCGAGGCCGGAGGACATGTCCGATCCCACCGACGAGACCAGCGCGCCCGATGACGCCCATCAGGAGCTCGCGAACCCGACCCTGACCGCCGAAGCGCCGGTGCTGGATGCGGGAAGGGCCGCGTCGGGGCGCGACTGGCCGAGGGTGTTCGGCAAGGTCGTCTTCTTCGCGATCGCGCTGTTCCTGTTCATCCTGGCGATCCAGCTGATGAAGGAGGGCGCCAAGGCGATCGCGCCCTCGCTCGAGGACAGCCCTCTGTTCTCGAACGGGATCTCGACGCTCGGGGCCGGCTGGCTCGGCGCGTACATCGTCCTGAGCGGCTCGCCGATCGCGGCGGTCGCGCTCAGCCTGTACGTCGGGGGCGCCCTCACCGAGCTCCAGACCTTCACGATGCTCTCGGGCTCGCGCCTGGGTGCGTCGTTCGTCGTGCTGCTGGTCGGGTTCCTGTACGCGATGCGGAACAAGGGCCACAACCGCGGCGAGTCGATCGGCATGGGCGTGCTCGCGCTGTCGCTGACGGCGATCGTCTACGTCCCCGGGATGCTGCTCGGGTACGCGATCTTGAAGTCCGGCGCGCTGGACGGGATCCATCTGAGCGCATCCCAGGACGTCCTGTCGCTGATCGACTACATCTGGGGGCCCGCCCTCGACCTGCTCACGAAGCTGCCCGGGTGGACCCTGCTCCCGCTCGGCCTGGGCCTGATCCTGATCTCGTTCCGATTCCTGGACAAGGTCCTGCCACAGCTCGACGGCGAGCGGCATGGGAACAAGCGGCTCGAATGGTTGAAGCGGCCCTGGCCGATGTTCGCGCTCGGATGCGTCGTCGCGACCCTCACGCTGTCGGTCTCGGTCGCGCTCACGGTCTTGGTCCCGCTCGCGAGCCGCGGCTACATCAAGCGGGAGGAATCGATCCCGTACATCATGGGCGCCAACATCACGACGCTCGCCGACACGCTCGTGGCGGCGATGGTGCTCGGCAACGCCGTCGCGGTGCACATCGTCCTGGCCGAGGCGATCGGCGTCTCGCTCGTCTCGCTCGTGTTCCTCGCGTTCCTGTTCGGGCCGATGAAGCGGGCGATCATGGCGCTCGACGACTGGGTGGTATCGACGAACCGCCGGCTGTGGCTGTTCGTCGCGGTGCTCTTCATCTTGCCCGCGATCTTCCTGACGTCGGGGGTCTGGATCGGGCCGATCGCGCACTGACCGGCGGGGCTCAGGCGGGACAGTCCGCCTGCCCGCTGTCGGGGTCCACCATGCAGCCGCTCACGTCCACCGCCTCGAACGCGGAGGCAGGCACCGTCTTGAGCTGATCGAGCAGGTGATTGCGCCAGTGACCGTCGCGCGTGCCCTGGAAGTACCAGTTCGAGCCGTTGTCGGCGAGCATCAGTCCGTACGTCTGCATCGCGCGCAGGATCGTCCGAGCCCTTGCGCTGAACCCGTCGAGGTCGAAGTTCGCCTTGAGCCGGAAACGCGCGCCCATCGGCGGGCAGTCGGGGTCGTGAACGCCTGCCTCGTGGCGAGCCGGCCAGACGTACGCGTCGGTCGTGCACGACACGGTGAACCGGATCGCGTGGTCGATGCTCCCGGCCTCGACCTCGTCCCATCGCACGAGGCCGGGCAGGATCGGGAGCCCCGCGGCATCCGCCGAGGTCCACGTATCCGGGCGGAGCCGGTTCGCGTCCAGGTCGAAGACTGCGCCGCTCCCCGCGCGAGGCTCGCCGTCGTTCCACGATGCAGCGAACAGCTCGTACAGGCGGCAGGTCCCACGCTCGACGATCAGCGCGTGCCGGTCCGAACCCCCCTCGATCGGCGTCCTCGCGTCGAACGGGTACGGGCCACGGTCGCTCTCGTCGGGGTAGGTGAAGCGGACGTGCGTCTTCGCGTGACGGCGCCCGACGACGTCGAACGGGAGCCCGTACGACGGCGGCCCGAAGTCCGGATGCAGCTCCGTGGAACCGGCGTCGGCCGAACGCAGCCACGTGTCGCTCAGCTCGTGCACCGGGAGCGTGTCGACCCGCGTGTTCCAGATGTTCGAGTCGGGGAAGACGTCGCAGTTCGTGCCCGGGATCGGGTCGGCACCGGCCGAGGAGGGAACCACCGCCGATCCGACGAGGACGGCGAAGGCGAGTGCCTTCGCGACGGATAGGCGTGTGCGCATGGTTAGGGCATCGGCACTTCGGCCGTCCGACCTTGACGGATGCGGTTCGGGAGGCTGGAGCCGGCGGTCGGATTCGAACCGACGACCTGCTGTTTACAAGACAGCTGCTCTACCCCTGAGCTACGCCGGCGTTCGGGCGAGCCTAGCAGCGGTGAACCGCCTACCGGGCGAAGCACCGTTTCCCGGTGCCGGCTCCCTCACTGGTCCCCGACCCTTCCGGGCAACACGAACCCGTACAGCGCGGCGGCGAGCGAGGCCGATGCGTTGAGCGAGCCGACGCGGCCACGCATCGGGAGCCGCACGAGCACATCACACGCCTGCCGGGTAAGCCGCCCGAGGCCTTCGCCCTCCGAACCGAGCACGACGGCGACGCGGCCTTCTGGCGGCTGCTCCTCGAACACGGTCCGCTCGGCGCGCTCATCCAGCCCCACCACCGTGAACCCCAAGTTCTTCAAGCGTTCGAGCCCGCGCGCGATGTTCGCGATCCGCGCATGCGTGAGATGCAGGAGCGCGCCGGCCGAGGCTCGGATCGCGGCCGGCGTGACGTCGGCCGCCCGCCGCGTGCGCGTGACGAGGATCGTCGCGCCGGCGGCCTCTGCCGACCGCGCGGCGGCACCCAGGTTCTGCGGGTCGGTGATCCCGTCGAGGACGACCACCAGATCGTCGGGACCGAACGACCACGCAGCGAGCTCCCGCTCGCCGATCGTCGTCGGCTTCCCGGTGATCGCCACGACGCCGCGGTGGTCGGCCGCGAGCCCGTCGAGCTCGGACCGAGCGACCTCGCGCACCTGGAGCCCCGACTCGCGACAGGCCTCCAGCACGTCCCGAAGGCCGGCGGTCGAGCGCGCATCCCGGGAGACGAGCACTTCCTGCGCCGTGCCCGCGCGCACGGCCTCCAGGACCGCTCGCCGGCCTCCGACGACGGAGGTGGTCACGATCGCGCCAGAACGACGAGCGCGAGACAGCCGACGCCGTCGCCGGTGAGTCCCAATCCCTCCGGGCGCGTCGCCTTGACCGAGACCCGCTCGCTCGTGACCCCGAGGGCGGCACCCAACGCCCGCCGCATCTCCTCGCGGGCGGGCGCGATCGACGGGCGTTCGGCGACGATCGTGAGGTCGGCCGAGACGGGGTTCGCGCCCGCGCCCCGAACCATCGCCACGACGCGTCCGAGTAGGTCGAGTCCGCCGATGCCCGCGAACGCCGGATCGGTGTCGGGGAAGTGCTCCCCCACGTCGCCGAGCGCGACCGCCCCGAGCATCGCGTCCGCGAGCGCGTGACACACCACGTCGCCGTCCGAATGCCCCGCAAGCCCCTCCCCCTCGAAAGCGATCCCTCCGAGCAGCAGGGCTCGCCCCGCCGCGAACGCGTGCAGGTCGAATCCGAGACCCACGAGCGGTTCGGTCACCGAGCGAGCGCCTCCGCGAGCCGGATATCGTCCGGCGTCGTGATCTTCAGGTTCGTGCGCTCGCCCTCGATCGCCCGCACGCGGTAGTCCGCACGCTCGAGCAACAGGGCGTCGTCGGAACCCTCGAACCCGTCCGCGGCGGCGCGCTGGTGCGCGTCGCGGAGCGCGGCCGCTCGGAACACCTGCGGCGTCTGCGCGAGCGCGAGCGCGTCCCGTGGCTCGGTCCCCTCGACCCTGCCGTCCTGCACGCGTTTGACCGTGTCGATCACCCGGAGCACCGGGACCACCCCGTCCCACCCCTGGAGCGCCTCGAGCGCGCGCTCGAACAGCCGGGAGGACGCGAGCGGGCGCGCCGCGTCGTGACACAGGATGCGTTGGACGCCGAGCGCCACGGCCGAGAGCCCGGCGCGCACCGAGGCCTGCCTGGTCTCGCCGCCAGAGAGGACCTCGTCGACGCCGAGCCCCTCGACCGCTTCCTTCATCCGGTCCTCGAACCCCGGGGGCGCGACCACGATCACGCCGGTAACCGACGCGGCCGCGGCGGCGCGTTCCACGGCGCGGGCGACCACGGTCGCGCCGTCGAACGGCATCAGGGCCTTGGGGATCGGAGAGTCCATCCGCTCGCCCCGTCCCGCGGCGAGCACGATCGCAACGGCCCCGTCCACGGGCCGAGGTTACTGGAGGTTCGCGAACACCATCCTGCCGGTCGCCGCGGGCAGGCGACTTGAACCGGGCGTGCCTGAGCCGGGCGGGTGGTTCTGGGTTCGGGTGCCTGCGAGCCTGCCTAGGCCTCCGCCATCACGCGGGCGCCGTGGGACTCGTCGAGCACCTTGTCGATCATCGCCTCGGCCTTCTCCTCGCCCCCGCCGGTGGCGTAGGTGAGCTCGGAGATCAGGATCTGCCGGGCCTTGTTGATCATGCGCTTCTCGCCCGCGGACAGGCCGCGCTCGCGCTCGCGGATCGAGAGGTTCCGCACGACCTCGGCGACCTGGTAGATGTCGCCGGAGCGCAGCTTCTCGATGTTGTTCTTGAAGCGCCGACTCCAGTTGGCCGCCATCTTCGACTCGTCCTCGCGGAGCACGGCCAGGACCTTCTTGACCTCGTTCTTGCCCACGACCGAGCGGAGGCCGACCTCCTCGGTGCTGTCGATAGGCACCATGAGGGTCAGATCGCCGTAGGAGACCCGCAGCTTGAAGTACTTGCGCTTCTCCCCGAGGAACTCCCGCACGCACAGTTCTTCGATGACTGCCGCTCCGTGTTCCGGATGCACAACCGTGTCGCCTTTGCGGAACACGAAGACCCCCTAAGCGTCGGTGGACGAGGACGGGCGGAACCTGATCAAGGGTAGCACGCGGGCATCCTGGCTCGCAAATCAAAACCCCTGGTCAGAGGCCCCTTTCGGGCATTTCGGGGCCGTTGACCTAGGGCGGAAGGTCCTCGATCCGCCCTCCCGGGCGTCCTGCCGCCCAGGTCAGAGCCTGCATCACGTGCCGAACCCGAACCGGCCGGAGCCCGTCCACGGCCTGGGTCCCTTCCGGCACGAACACCGTCAGGAGCCCCGCGGCCTTGGCCGCCGAGAGGCGGGCGGACATCCCGGGCGCGGGACGCACGACCCCGGTCAGCCCGATCTCGCCCACGAACGCCGCCGCGGTCGGCGCGGGAACGCCGGCGGCCGCCGAAGCGACCGCGGCGGCCACCGCGAGGTCACAGGCGGGATCGTCGAGCCGAGCGCCTCCGGCGACCGCCCCGAACACGTCCGCGCGCCCGAGGCCCAGGCCGGCGCTGTCGAGCACCGCCCCGACCAGCTGGAACCTCCGCAGATCGAGCCCGCTCGCTTGCCGCCTAGCCGTGCCCTCGCCCCGGGAGACGAGCGCCTGAACCTCGACCGCGAGCCCTCGGCGACCCGCGAGCGGCAGGGCCGTGGCCGCGCCGGGCTCGCCCCCACCGGGCAGCAGGAGGTCGCCGGGGTCGATCTCGTGCAGGCCGGACGCGGTCATCTCGAACCAGGCCACCTCGCCCTCGGCCCCGAACCGGTTCTTGCCGGCCGAAAGCATCCGCAGCCCCGAACGGGGATCGCCGTCGAACGCTAGGACCACGTCCACGGCGTGCTCGAGCGCCCGAGGGCCGGCGAGATCGCCGTCCTTGGTGACATGCCCGGTCACCAGGACCGAGATCCCCTCCGCCTTGGCGAACCCCACCAGCGCGTCCGCGCAGCCCCGGACCTGCGACGGTCCCCCCGGCACCTGGCCCGCCGCGGGATCGCGGAGCGCCTGGATCGAATCGACCGCCAGCAGGAAGGGCCGCGCGGTACGAGCGGCCTCCACTACCGCCGGGAGCTCGCGGCCCGACACGAACGACAGGCTCGAGCCGTCGATCCCGAGCCGGTGCGCCCGCGCCGAGACCTGCCGGCGCGACTCCTCCCCGGATGCGAACAGGCAGGGGAGCCCGGCGGCCGACAGGCTGGCCGCCACCTGGAGGAGAAGGGTCGACTTGCCGATGCCGGGCTCCCCTGCGAGCAGCGCCACGGTGGAGGGCACCAGCCCGCCGCCGAGGACACGATCGATGCCGGGCAGCCCGGTCGAGACCCTGCGCTCGTCCGCGTTCTCGTGCTCGAGCGTCTCGAGGGGTACGCGCGTCGAGGCAGGGCGGGCACCACCCTCCTCGATCGTCCCCCAGGCGCCGCAGCCGGGGCATCGACCCGCCCACTGCGCGAACTGCTGCCCGCACTCGCGACACGAAAGGATCGTCCGGACCTTGCCCATCGCCGGACCCTAGCGAGCGGCACCGACACCCGGGCCCTCGGCGCATCCCGCCGACGCGGGGGGTCGGTGGCGGGGTGTACCGTCGCGGTCCGATCGACTGAAGGGACGACGTGAAGGCGGTTCGGAGCGCAACGACCGACCACTCGCTGGCACTCGTCGAGTGGCACGACGCGTGGTTCGACCTCGAGCAGGAGGGGCCGGAGGACTGCCGGGCCGACTACCTGGTCCGCACGGTGGGCTTCCTCGTGCGAGAAGGCCCGAGGTTCGTCTCCCTCGCCCAAGAGATCCTGCCGGACGGCGAGGGCCTGCGCGCCGTCACCCACATCCCGCTCGCGATCGTCGAGCGCATGGTCCGCCTCGAGCGGTCGGTCGAGACCCCCGACCCGATGGCCGCACCGCACCTCGCCTCCGGGTAGACTGCACAGGTCCGAGGTCCTCGACGAGGACCGCGATCGCGAAGGAGGGATGCACGATGGCCGAGACTGCCCTGGTCGTTCTGCCGCATCCCTCGGGGATCGGGCGCTAGCCCGACCGACCGGCGTCCGCGCCGAGCCGCCCCGATGGGGCGGCTTCTTCCGTTCCCGGCATGCGCGGCTGGCTCGCGCGCGTGCCGACCTGAACGCCGATCGAAAGGACACCGCGTTGGACACCGAACCGCTCGAGGACGACGACGTCGAGGCGAGCTCCCTCGATCACTTCCTGCACGAAGGTCTCATCACCGACGTCGTCCGCATCGTGAAGACCGGCAAGGAGGCCTCGGTGCACCTGTGCCGGGGGAACCGTTCGACGACGGGCGAGGACCTCGTCGCGCTCAAGGTCTACCACCCGCTCGACCGGCGGGACTTCCGCGACGAGTCGATCTACCGCGACGGCGAGTGGATCGAGGAGCGCAGGATCCGCGCCGCGCTGGAGAAGAAGACGAGGTTCGGCCGCCAGGTCCAGGGCGGCCTGTGGGTCAGCCGCGAGTGGGAGACGCTCCGAGCGCTCTCGGCGGCAGGGCTGCCCGTCCCACGGGCGATCGCGTCGACCGGCGACGCGATCCTCATGAGCTACGTGGGCGACATCGACCTGGCTGCGCCGCAGCTCCGTTCGATCAGGCCGGACCCCGTCGAGGCCCAGGACCTGTTCGAACAGGTCCTGCGCGCGATCGAGCGGATGCTGTACGTCAACGTGATCCACGGCGACCTGTCGGCCTACAACCTGCTCGTCTGGGACGGCCTCGTGGTCGTCATCGACCTCCCGCAGGCCGTCGACCCGCGCAAGAACCGCCACGCCCCCGCGCTCCTCGAACGCGACGTGCGGCGCATCTGCGAGCACTTCGAGCGGTTCGGGGTGCGATCGGAGCCGGACCGCCTCGCGGCCGACCTGTGGACGGCGTGGGAGTTCGCCGAGCTGGTCCCCGAGGAGCTCCGTTCGCCGCTCGAGTTGTGACCATCGTGTGATCGAACCGGACGACCCCTTGCATCGCGGAGCGAGTAGGCGTAGCCTCCGTGTTTCATCGACGTCGGAAGGAGGCAAGCGATGGATGTGAATCCCACCATCAGCGTCATCGCCTCGTGCCTCCCGGCGTTCCTTCCTGCCTAGCCGGGCTCCACCCAGTACGCATCGGTGGACGAGGCGACTCAACGTGGTAACTGGGTTGATCGTCACGCGTCGCTGGAGCACTACATGGAGGTCGGCAACACACGTGGATCCGAACGCACAAGCCATGCCCGCATCGTGGAGACGCATCCGCGATCGATGGATGAAAGGGCCATTCCGAGATGGAGCGTCCGAACCGGCACCGACGGTGGTACGAGGACCTCGAGTCCTTCTCTCGTCGCGTGCTCACGACGGTCCTGTTCACGGACGTGGTGGACTCGACCGGTCGGGTGTGCGAGCTCGGTGACCGGAGCTGGACCGACGTGCTGCGATCGCACCACGCCCGGTTCCGCGATCGTCTGAGCCTGTTCGGCGGTCGCGAGGTCGATGCCGCGGGCGACGGCTTCCTGGCGGCGTTCGACGTTCCCACGCACGCGGTGGCGTTCGCGTGCGCATTCCACGAGAGCGTCGTCGACCTCCGTCTCGAGGTCCGCACGGGCGTCCACACGGGCGAGTGCGAGCTCGAGGACGGCAGGCTCCGAGGCGTCGCGGTCCACGTCGGCGCCCGCCTGGCGAGCCTGGCGCGTCCCGGCGAGGTCCTCGTGTCCTCCACCGTGCGAGACGTCGTCGCCGGGAGCGGGCTGAGGTTCGTCGACCGTGGTCTGCACGAGCTGCGCGGCGTCCCCGGGCAGCGCAGGCTGTTCGCCGCTCGCTGGGACGAAGGCGGAGCCTTCACCGCGGCGCGCCTGGAAGGGCGGCGGGCGGCGGCGGGTGTCACGCACCGCAGGCGCCCGGAACGGCTCGTGAACACGGCCGACGCGGGATGATGGGCTCGCGGGTCCGGGATCGTCCGGGCCCGCGGGCCTACCCCTCTCGGGCGCCGCGAAACTCGAGCGTGTAGCGCCAGCTCGACCCGTCGGGCGCGTGCTCGAACGCCTGGAGCCGTCCGGTCTCGCCCCCTGGCAGGAGCATCGGCAGCCCGAGGTGCTCCTCACCCGGCCACAGGTCCTCTCGGGCTCGATCCTCGACCCGGACCATCGTCATGGGGAGGCCGCCCTCGGATTCCAGCGGCTCGCTCCACTCGGAGATCTCGCTCGGCACGAGCTGCCGATACCGGACGAATCGGACCGAGACGTGGAGAAGGAGAGGCTCGCCGGGCGACTTCCACGCCCTCCCGAGCGACCGCCATTTCTCCCCGTCCCGCGAGGTCTCGACGAGCCAGCATTCTTCGTTCCCGAGGCTCACACGCCAGACCCTACGCCGGGGTGCGGACTATGGGAATTCGGGCCACGTGTCGCTCCAACTCCCGGACGACGAGGCGGAGGGCTCGATTCTGCTCTTCGAGATCCTCCAGCCGGGCGTCGAACGAGAATGCCCACACGTTGAACAGGACCGCGCCCGCCTCGACACGCCGAACGCATTCGGCGGCTTCTCGAGCTCGCTTCATCGATCTCGCGAGCGCCTGGTGATGGGCCGCCGCCGCATCGACCAGCTGCATCGTCCCTTCGCGCACCATCCGGCCCACCTCGAGCCCGTGCGCGAGCACGGTCTCGGGTTCGCCCCACGTGAGGATCTCGATCTGGTCCGCCGACCGCGCGCCGGCCACCGCGTCGAGGTCCTCCACGCCCTCGCGGAGAACGTCCATGGCACAGGAGGCACACAGGAACTGCTCGCCGAGGCGCACCAGCGACTCCCGGTCACAGAGATCGCACATCACGAGCGCGTGATCGGGCGATCCGACAGCGCTCAGCTCGGCGCAGGTCGGGCACAGGTAGTCCCGACCGCTGCGAACGCAGGCCTTCGCGCCGCAACGAGCGCAGCGGACATCGATCAGGTCGTTCGATAGAGGTCGTGTGTTGTTCGGTCGCATCGCTTGCTCCTTCGCTCATGCGGCCAACCCGAACGTTCGAAGGGTCGGACGCGGGATCGGTCGAAACGTCGCCCGGGCAGGATCAGCCGGGACGTTCGACCGACAAAGCGAGAGCGGTGCCGAGCATCGGCACCGCCCGAGGAACGATCGACGAAAGGAACGGAGGCTTCCACGCGCGAACGGCCGTCGCGAGGGCGGCCAACAGGCCCAGCAACGTCAGCGACGAACCGGGCCCACCGTTGCCGACCGGCACGCTCGGCCCGGCGGAACCCCGACCCGGCGCCGGATCCGCCGGGTCTACACCGGCGACCCCGGGGGCGCGAGCGATCGGGGTCGAGGACCCGGACCACGGGAGATCTCCCTCGGGCGCCGCGTGCCGGCTGTACGACCTCATACCGTCGTCGCCCGCGCCATCGGGGAGACCGCCGACCGATCCAAGGATCGGGAACGCCCTCGCCCGGCGCGGCGATCCCAACGTTGGCTCTTCATGCATGCGCTCTGACGACCTCCGCGAGAGCAGGTTGCGACTCCAACCAACCAAGCTCGGGGCGGTCTGGTCAATCCCCTGGACGGGCTAGGTCATCCGCCACACGTGGGCCGTTCGGAAGAACGCCCAGGTCGGCACACGCGGTCTCGTTCGGCTGCCTCATCCAGATCGATCGTCGCTGATCGAAGCAGCGAACCGCAGGAACTCCAGACGCCGAAAGGCCCGGCAGCCGAATGGTTGCCGGGCCCTCGGTCTTTCGGGGTTGGGCGCTGGTCACGCCCAACCCACATCTGTACCTACGCGCTCAGGCCTCCGACGAACCCGCGAGCTCGACAGGCGGGACGTCGGGGGGGACCCCCGCGCCCTCGAACACGATCTCGCCGTCGCGCGCGTCCACGATGATCGTCTGGCCGGCGCGGAACTCCTTCCACAGGAGCTTCTCGGACAGCGGGTCCTCGACGAGCCGCTGGATCGTCCGCCGAAGCGGCCGGGCGCCCAGCGAGGGGTCGAACCCCTTCTCGGCCAGGACACCCTTGGCGGCATCGGTCAGCTCGATCTCGAGGTCTTTGGCCTTCAGCTGCTCGGTGACCCGCTTCATCAGCAGGTCCACGATCTGCTTGACGTCCGCCTGGGTGAGCGAGTGGAAGACGATCACCTCGTCGATCCGGTTCAGGAACTCGGGCCGGAACGACTTCTTGAGCTCGTCCATGACCCGGTCCTTCATCTTCTCGTAGGTCATCTTCTCGTCCGGACGCGCCGCGAAGCCGATGCCGGGTCCCTTCTGGATGTCTCGGGTCCCGAGGTTCGAGGTCATGATGATGATCGTGTTCTTGAAGTCGACCTGGTGACCCTGGGAGTCCGTCAGGCGGCCGTCCTCCAGGATCTGCAGGAGCGTGTTGAACACGTCCGGGTGCGCCTTCTCGATCTCGTCGAACAAGATCACGCTGAACGGCTTGCGGCGAACGGCCTCGGTGAGCTGGCCACCCTCCTCGTACCCCACGTAGCCGGGGGGCGAGCCGATCAGACGGCTGACCGTGTGCTTCTCCATGTACTCGGACATGTCGAGCTGGATCAGCGCAGCCTCGTCGCCGAACAGGAACTCGGCCAGCGCCTTGGAGAGCTCGGTCTTCCCGACACCCGAGGGCCCGAGGAAGATGAACGAGCCCGAGGGCCGCTTGGGGTCCTTCAGGCCTGCCCGCGTGCGGCGGATCGCCTTGCTGACCGCCGTGATCGAGTCTTCCTGGCTGATGATCCGCTTGTGGAGCTCGTCCTCCATGCGGAGCAGCTTCTCGGTCTCCTCCTCGGTGAGCTTGAAGACGGGGATGCCGGTCCAGGTGGCGAGCACCTCGGCGATCTCCTCCTCGTCCACCTCGGACAGGACGTCCATCTCGCCCGACTTCCACTCGCGCTCGCGACGCTGGCGCTCCTCGACGAGCTGGCGCTCCTCGTCGCGGAGCGACGCGGCCTTCTCGAAGTCCTGCGCGTCGATCGCGCTCTCCTTGCGGAGACGGACCTCGGCGATCTTCTCGTCGACCTCACGCACGTCGGGCGGCGCGGTCATCCGGCGGATGCGCATCCGCGAGCCCGCCTCGTCGATCAGGTCGATCGCCTTGTCGGGCAGGAACCGGTCGCTGATGTAGCGGTCCGACAGGTTCGCGGCGGCGACCAGTGCGTCGTCGGTGAACGACACGCGGTGGTGCGCCTCGTACCGGTCGCGCAGGCCCTTCAGGATCTCGATCGTGTGCGCGACGGACGGTTCTTCGACGCTGATCGGCTGGAACCGCCGCTCGAGCGCCGCGTCCTTCTCGAGGTGCTTGCGGTACTCGTCGCGCGTAGTCGCGCCGATCGTCTGGAGCTCGCCGCGCGCGAGCATCGGCTTGAGGATGCTCGCCGCGTCGATCGCGCCCTCGGCCGCCCCGGCGCCGACGAGCGTGTGCAGCTCGTCGATGAACAGGACGATGTCGCCGCGCGTGCGGATCTCCTTCAGGACCTTCTTCAGCCGTTCCTCGAAGTCGCCGCGGTATCGCGAGCCTGCGACGAGCGCGCCGAGATCGAGCGTGTAGATCTGCTTGCCCTTGAGGGTCTCGGGGACCTCGCCGCGGACGATGTCCTGTGCGAGGCCCTCGACGATCGCGGTCTTGCCGACGCCGGGTTCGCCGATCAGCACCGGGTTGTTCTTGGTCCGGCGCGACAGCACCTGCATCACACGCTCGATCTCCTTCTCGCGGCCGATCACCGGGTCGAGCTTGGTATCGCGCGCGAGCTGCGTGAGGTTGCGACCGAACTGGTCGAGCACCATCGAGCCCTGACCCGCCTGCTCGCCCTGACCGCCCGGCGTGGTCTCACCCTTGCCGGCGGTGTAGCCGGACAGGAGCTGGATCACGGTCTGGCGGACGCGGTTCAGGTCGGCGCCGAGCTTCTGCAGCACCTGCGCGGCGACGCCCTCGCCCTCGCGGATCAGGCCGAGCAGGATGTGCTCGGTCCCGATGTAGTTGTGACCGAGCTGCAGCGCCTCGCGGAGCGAGAGCTCGAGGACCTTCTTGGCGCGCGGCGTGAACGGGATGTGACCCGTCGGCGCTGCCTGGCCCTGGCCGATGATCTCCTCGACCTGCTGACGAACGGCCTCGAGCGAGATGTTGAGCGACTCGAGCGCCTTGGCGGCGACGCCTTCTCCTTCGTGGATCAGGCCGAGCAGGATGTGCTCGGTCCCGATGTAGTTGTGGTTGAGCATCCTCGCTTCTTCTTGGGCGAGGACCACGACGCGGCGGGCTCGGTCCGTGAAACGCTCGAACATCTTCAGTCCCCCGGGGCCGGAGCCCCACCTATCGAACGGCCTCGGGGATCAGCGGACCCCGTCCTACCCCCGAGGCAGGTCGAGCGCTCCGGTGTGGCACGATCTCGTGCGCCCGCCGA